>Ga0134128_10000455_pt1 | contig 57134 bp, 46 predicted proteins | sample KB31754_FD_96462 | JGI IMG/M metagenome (GOLD analysis project Ga0134128, IMG submission 96462) | Terrestrial soil microbial communities with excess Nitrogen fertilizer from Kellogg Biological Station, Michigan, USA - KB3-175-4 | ecosystem: Environmental > Terrestrial > Soil > Unclassified ... | reverse complement strand
GCCGAAACATAGGCCGGACTCCTTTTATTGACCTGTCATAAAAATGACAAAGGGTCCGGCCACGCGCCAACCGCAATTCCACCGGCTCAGTCAGCTAAAAAGTGCAAAAGTCGAGGTGACATTGCGCGACATTTGTATCTTTGGAGGGCGATGCTCCCGCATTTGCGATCGATCCGCCCCGATGCCCCCAATTCATTCTACTTTCAACTGTCTACTGCTCCACTTTCTGCGCAGCTGCGCCCCGCCGCGCCCCATTTTGGTCCATAATCGCAACTCCCGCACGATCAACGGAATACGATAGTAAGTCTCCGTACATGGAACAAAATGAGACAAAACGGGGCGCGCATTGACCATTTTTGACCCCTGAAATGACCCTGATTCTTGCGATAAACCAAGGCCGGACAAGCATCTACACGTCTATCAAATTATTGCTGATAACCACATGCGCGCCCCGCTCGATTGTCAAGTGATTTTACATTCATCGGCATCTAACCTTCCGCCGACCATCCACTTACGCCGGGCGGGCATTTGGGAAGCCACTCAGGTGCGAAATGAGTGTCTCACGGGCGCGCCCCCCGATCTAGAAACCAGATACTAGAGACTTGAAACTAGACGGACGGAATCGCCCGAGCGTGGCGATGCTGCAGCGGGGCAGATCAGTCGCATTATCGCCGCCTGAAAATCCGCCAGGCAAGCCATAGCAGAAGAAAACCTACGACCGGCATAAACACCATTGTGAAGAAGTTATCGACAGCGGTCGAGATTCCATTGCCATGGCGAAAAATGTCCCATGCCCACAAGACGCTTAGCAGCAGGCAAGCCAACCCAGGGGTGGAACACACGACGCATATCGTGATATCGAATTTTCCGTTCTTGGCTGGTGGAATTGAGTTGCGATATTCCAGCATTGGCTTCTGATCTGCCATCGGTTAGCGCCCTTTAAGATGCCGCCTTATCCGCTGCCTTGCCCGCCACGCCAGCCAGAATGCGAAGTAGGTTATGACCGCGGCCCCAGCCGCCATGAACCGGCCGACTTCCCTTTCGCGGCCGTGATAGTAAAGCCATATCCACCAAGCGCAAGCCAACGCAGCAAAGATGCCGATGACCAAATTCACGGCACAGAACAGGATGTCGGACTTCACGTTTTTGGGTGGCCCTGGGCTGAAGTATTCCAGCTTGTGGTCTGGCATCGGAGGAATTGTACCACGCGGGAAGCGGGGACGCGGTAAGATGCTCGCATGGCCTACGGGTCTGTGATCAAATGGATCGCCGTAAGCAGCGACCGCGCCGGTCACTAGATCCTGGCACCACGCGACTTCGTCCTTGAATATCGCTTTCATTTTTTCGGTCGCCCTGAGGTCGTCGGCTCGGACGTCCGCTCCCATCTCGAGCAGATGGCGGGTCACATCGATCGCGGAAGATTCGCCGATATCGTCCGTGGCCGCCTTGACCGCCAAACCCCAGACGGCAATCATCACGCCTCCGCCTAAATCGAGGTAAACCACAGGCCCTGGTCGTCCACGCGAAACGAGATGTGCTACGTGGTGAGGCGCCTTTGGAGCAGCGATCCAGCGCTTACGGCCACGACCGCCGTAATTTGACCCGGCCTCAGGTTAGCAGTATGTTGACAAAGTTGGCGTTGCCGTACGAGGGGAACCAGCTCGTTGCAACTTGGCTCCGCTCAAACTAGCGGGATATCTTATTGCCCGTCACTTGGCACGGGCTGCTCTGACGGCGCGGAGATACTCCAATGGGTGTTGGATGTCCCATCTCTGATCTGAAACTAATCGAGCGGTTGAAGACGCACCTCGGGGGATTATCTGATGCAGGGTTCTCAGAAGCGGAAGTCTATGAAAACTCCGCCGAGGATGGCATTCTTTGGAAAGCGGCTAGTATTGAAGGCGGAAGTATCAGCCTTGGTGGAAGGTACATCGCATATCACGATGCGAGCGGCAACGGTTATCCGACCTCTCAGCTTGGGCGATGCATAAAAGCGCGCAAGGCAGCCCTAGTCGACGCGAACCAGGAATTGCATCCTGATTCGCCAACTAGGCGCGGCCCCGTGCTCATTGTGCCTCTGGTCTCAGAGGATACCACGGAAACGGACATGGGCATCGAGCCCGTCGGTCTCTTTGTAGCCTTTAGCTCCGTGGGTCATCCAAGATCACTGACTGATACAAAAAAGCTTTCGCCCCGGATCGAAGAACTATGCGCACTTTTAACGGATACTCGCCGCGATAGAGAACTGCGTTGGCACCAAGAAGCCCTCCAACTGTTGTCCGACGTGACCATTATGTTATCCCAGGAAATGGAGGCCGGCCGCACGTCTTCAGGGCCGGCTCGCCCCGTGGGCGATGTGCCGATGGGCAGTCGTCACGAGCTTTCCGAGATTCGCCATGTACTGCAAAACTTGGTCAATATGCTTGTAAGCAAATATGGTCTAACCCGATGTGCGATCCTCGCCCCGTCAAAAGACTATCCAGAGTCGTGGACCTTGTTCACCAGAGCAGGATTTCCCAACGACGCTGCTTACGATCACAAATTGTACGCTCTTGGTGATGGCTTAACCGGCCGCGTCTTCAGTTGCAAGCCCGACGAAATAATTCTAAGTGATGACCTAGAGTCGGACCACCGGTGGTCACAGAAGTTTTCCGATAAGTTCCGGGACAGCAACAACGACAACGAACCAACATCTTTTATCGGTGTGCCGATATTTTCGAGTATCAAGGGAGGTGCTAACCGTCCCTATGGTGCACTCATTTGCATGCGCCGGGGACACCATCCAAGCGGCAGAGGTCCTTTTCGCGGACTTGACAGGCTATTTCTGCAGAACATCGCATCTAGCATTGCCTTTTCCTTTGACACGACTCGTTGGCGAAGGGAGCTTCAGACCCGAGAAGTTCGTCAATTGCATATCAAACGCGTGTGGAGCAGCCAACGAAGCGGACAGCAGATGTACACGGTCGCCTTACGCCTTCTTAAACAGGAATTGCCGTCGAAGCGTCTGTTACTCGCTGTAGTAGACCACGACAGGCCACAGATTTTGGGGAAAGCCACGATAGGCTTCCATGAGAGCCTGATCGATGAGACCGTTCGGTTGATCTCGGAAGTCAAGCCCGAGGATCCTCAGCAGGAAGACATACTTGCGCGAATCTGCCGTGAGCGCATCCGATTTCCATTCGTGGTAGATCCGACTGCAGAGAACGATGAGTACGCGATTAACGTGAACATTCAGACTAGGGTTAAGCATAGGGTCACGAACCGATTGCTATTAATCCCCTTAGTCGGTTACCGCGGAGACATCGTAGGCGTCGTCTTATCGGAGCTTTCAAGCAGGGTTTCGGAAATACCGAACAAAGAAAGGTCGCGAATCGCTCTATTTGCAAGCCAACTTGCAAGCCTCATCGAACTAAACACATCGCGGGCGGGGGCTTGTCGAGACTTGCGGATGATTCAGCAACTCCTTCAGACCTTTGAACAATCGGAGGGCGATAATGGCCCATCCGACCGTCGCCTTGCAGCACTCTTGGCGGTAATTTGTAGAGAGTACCGATTTGAACATGGTCTGATTTACCGCTACGATGAGAAGAATCATGTCTTGGAGGGAGCAGTCGGATACCGTGTGAATACTCCTGCGCTTCGAGAAACAACCTACAGCGTGGATTCAGATCAACCGACTGATTTTACGAAGGATTCCCTCGCTCGCACTGTGTACTTTCGACGAGATTTTTATTTTGTCCCGATCATGGACGGTCCTCCAGTCGATGCCGAAGATCGGGACCGTGTTGGCATCGATTCTACCTTAGCGGCGTGGTCCGTCCCTCTTATCTATGACAATGTCATTTATGGTGTAATGATTCTCTGCACCCTCAACCGTACACCCCCTTCGGCACGGTCCACGGAGCGTTTGATGGCAGAGGGAGGAATTTTGGCGCTTTCAATGGCCGTTGGCAAAACAACCAATGAGTTTATGGTAAGCCGCAGAGTTGCTGCGTCTCACGAGGTAATCATCCGTCAGATTGGTATGATTACCGCGCACGTCGGCGAAGGATTTGGAACTCTAAAGACGATCGCGTCGCAAGATCGCGAAATGCTTAATGCAATTGCTCGTGACGCAGCGAATCTTTTCAACGCTGCCCTATGCGGGATTTACGTAGCCGACGAAGTCGTCTCAATTCCGCTTCAGGCGCCTGATCGCGGGATCGACCCGCGCCGATATATAGGGGACCGCCGGTTCCGTCTGCGAGCAGGATCCGGCTATGCCGCATATGCGATGGATGAGACCTCGGACCGCAACCGGACTTACGGGGTCTACGAGAAGGGTCTAACCTCAATCGTGCTCGGAACGCTCGAACCGGCAACGACTGGGGACGTTGAGGGTGACGACCGTTGGTCAGGAAGGAGAGGGAACTCCGATCATGAATTTCCAAGCGGCCAACTTCGCTCCTGGATGGGGGTCCCCTTGCTGATCCGCAGCAAGGACAGGCAGTACCTATTTGGAGCAATTACGTTCACGCGTCTCCGCAGATTCGAACGTGACACGCGTTCATTTGGCGAAAGCGACTTGGCTGCTGCGGAAGACATCGCGTGGCTTATATCTTTAGCGCTTTATAATAAACACCAAGTCGGCTTAGTCTCGCACGGCCTTCGTCAGATGCTAAGCGCCTTCCGCCATGGAAGTTTAATCGATCCCCTCACCGAGGTTCGTGACTCTTACCCGCTAAGGATCTTGGAGCTGATTCGGACGAGCACACTCGACGGTCCCACAAAGGCGGCGATAACTGATTTAACGAAGCACATTCGAGCAACGGCGTCCTTTGTGCTGTCGGGTTTTGATGCGTATGGGAACTATCTTGGCGACAAGGTGACTTGGAACGCGAAAACAAAGCCGATTCAACCCATCGCGCAGTCTGTTGTCCCGTTCGTACGACAGTGTCCAGAGGCCGCCGGTGTGGATGTGCGCGATCCTCTTGTCGCACCTAAAGATTTAAAATGCAGCGTTGATGAAGCTAAGTTCCGTTTCATCCTTTACGCGTTGCTCCATAACGGAGTCAGGGCCTGTGCGAAGCATTCAGAATCCAATAAACGCGTCGACACCTGGATCGAAGTGAAGGACGACAATTTGCTCGTGATCGTACAGGATACGGGGCGGGGAATTGCTGCGAACGAACATGAAGACATTTTTGAACCAGGCGTCTCGGGCTTTAACTCGAGCGGCTTGGGACTTGCGATGGTTCGGCGGTTCGTCGAAGCATCGACAAAGGGCGAACGGCGTGGATCGATCAATGTGCAGAGCGATGCTGGACAGGGCGCAAAATTTATTGTTACGCTCCCTCTTGATTCTGCGGATCCACAACCCTAGAAACGCAACCAGGAGGCCCCGTGAATATTCTGATACTAGAGGATGGCAAATTGATGGCTGGCGATAGCATCGGCCGGCAGCTCGCAAGCTTACTGGAGGAAGGAGGGCACAAGGCGCACATTTTCGATGGGCGGCTGCCACCTGGATCGGGTGTGCCCATGACTGTTAACCGTGCGGCGAAGGAGGTCTACGACATCATCCTAACACACGCGGTTACAGGTTTTGTCCTCGATCTTCAATGGTTTACGAATCCTGGATATGGCGACGAACTTTGGAACACGATTAGGAGTCCAAGTGGGATATATGGTTTGCCCAATGGCAGCAAGGCGGTCGTCTATTCAAAGTTTGTCACTGACGATAATCGCCAGGCTATTTCGGATCGACTCGGCATTCCCGTCGATCTAATCTTTAATCGATATACCACTGCAGTTGAAGAAATCGTTAATGAATTCACTTGAAACGGCGCGCTCGCCGATTTAGTCGCCTCAACCTAAACATCGCCGGTCGTCGAATTGATCGGAAGTAACGCGCTTCTTCCGCCCCGGCTCCTTCGCCGCAGATACGGCAAAATCGTCCCGGCGAGTTCCCGGGTGTCATTCATCCGGCCCGTCAGCACGCGAAGGCCCGGCATGCCGGCGGCTTGCGGGATCGCTTCAACTTCTTGGTCGCGCGTCTGCCGGGCCCTTTCCGATCGCCGACGCGAAGTGGAGTCGCTATCCATTTAGCCGCCCCTTCGTGGGGCGCATCAGGTGGGATGGGGATCGAAAGCGATCAGGGAGTGCCGGGTGGTGCAGCTGGTTGGTCAAAAATATTTTTGCACGGGACGCAACTCGGACGCGCACCGCATGCAGGTTCGACAAGCTCACTGCGGGCGGTTGCGGCTAATCGGCACCAGACGCGGCTGCGCCGCGGCGACTTGGTTGTGGCGGCTTTTGCATTCCCCATTCTGCTACAATGCCGCCGTGATGCGGCGGGTGTTCACCATCGCGATCAAAGTGCTTCGTCGGCTGTGGATCATCCTCACATCCGACACACTCACGTACCGTGAATACGCGGCCATCATGCTGATTCTGACGTTCGTCGGGTTCACCGCATGGGACTTGGTAGACGGCAATAACTTAACTTTTTCGCTGCTGTTTGCTTGTCCGGTCCTCTTCGCGGCTGCGGGATTTCTCTACCCCTCATTCGTCAATCGGCGGCACGCCAGGCGAATTTTGACAAACCACTGCGTCGTCTGCGGCTATGACCTCTGCGCCACGCCCGACCGTTGCCCGGAATGCGGGTTCGTACCGACCGGAAAAATAAAAAACTAACCTGAACCACGCCGCATGCGATATCGATTGAATCGCGCCGGCTCATCCCGGTATTCTGCTCCGCAATGGAATGGCCCCGCGCCATCTTCACCGTGTCATTCTTTGCCGCCCCGATCGCGGCGGGAGTGTTTGGATACCGCTACCTTGGATGGTCGGGCGCTGTGCTCTTTCCGATTGTCGCGGTGATAGCGGTGATGGCCGTGACGATGGGCGTACTCATCTGCGTCACGTGGATCAATCACCTGCGCGATCGCATTCGCGTATCCCGGCTTTCGACCGATGAGCTTCGAGCTCTGCTCGAAGCACCCGTCAATCCGGTCTTCTCGCTCGCATTTCTGCAATTGTCGAAGCGCGGCTTCGACGTGAGCACCGCCCGGCAATTGCTCCTTGATATGCTGACATCGAATGTCGCTCTCGAGCGCGACTGCGCTCTTAGACGACTTGTAAATATTTACCCCGCGGTGCGTCGGAGATTTCCATTTCCCCCGGCTGATGATCCGCCGGAGGAAGTGCGGGCGAAAGTCGAGGCAATTTTGAGCGGGAATTAACCGCGGATCAACGCGGATGGACACGGATTGAAATGCGATTTTCTAGTTTCGAGCTTCTTCGTTTCTGACCCTGGGACGTGGGTCGCGTCAGGTGGGAAGGGGAGCGCGGGCGATGTGGGGACGCCGGGTAGCGCAGCTTGGTTCTTCAAAAGCATTCTTGCACGGGACGCGACTTGAACGCGCACCGCATGCAGGTTCGACAAGCTCACTGTGGACGGTTGCGGCTAATCGGCACCAGACGCGGCTTCGCCGCGGCGAGTTGGATCATGTGAAGCGATTCTTGGTCTTCCTCCGCGATCCTCTGCGTTCCTCCGCGGTAAAACTCTCTTCAAGATTGATCTCACCGCAGAGGAAACGGAGGGACGCAGAGGCGGGAAAAAAGCCAGCAGTGAATTCGAAATTGAGAATTGAATTCACCATTCACTATTCACCATTCTCAATTTCTGCGTCTACGGCAGCATCCCCCACCGCAATTCGGTGCTGCATTCGGGACAGCGGCTGAGGGTCGCTCGCACGTCGTAGCCGCAGATTGGGCAGGCGCAGTCGGTACGGCTCTTAGGAGTGATGAGGTGGGCGAGCAGCATGTCGATCGCCTTGGCCAGCGGGGAAAGAACAAAATGCATCGCGGGGTGAAGAGTGAGCAACGCGATCGGAAGCGCGATTACATCTTTGGCCAGTTCGGTCCGGACATGGCGCGACACGATCCAGAGCACGATCACGAGCACCAGATTGATGACGGCGTGGAGCGTGTCCCACAGTTGATCCCGACGCGATGGGCCGATGCGCTCAAGCCGCGCCGGCTTCATCCGCGCAGAAACGGGCTTCCTGTCGGCGGGGAGCATTGCGTCATCTTAGCACAAGGTGGACACCCATGCATTTCCTCTGCGATCCTCTGCGTCCTCCGCGGTGAGCTCTTTTGTGAATCGATTTTACCGCAGCGGACGCGGAGGGGCGCAGAGGACGGAAGACGGAATTAACCGCGGATGAAGGCAGATGAATACGGATCGATCTGGTATTCTCTGTGTGCATCGTTCATCTGCGTGCATCTGCGGTTCATTAATTCTTTTGGGGGGAAGACAACCGCGAAGGAGGCAGGAATGTTTGGCGCAGCAAAAGAATCAACAATCATTGTTGTATTATCTACCATTGCATTTTTTGTGGGGCCAAATCTTGCCGCCGCCCAGCAGGCTTTTGTGGACCCGGCTCCGCCAGCCGTTCTGGATACGGGCGGCACGGAAGCTCCTTCCGTCGCAACACCTGAACTCACTTTTCATGCGGCTCCCAAGCCCCTGCCTCCCGGCGCGGCTGTCACCGATTGGCCCTGCTTTCTGGGACCGATGCACAATGGCTTCAATACCGAAACAAAGCTCCTCCAGAAATTCCCCGCCAATGGCTTGGCTGCGGTCTGGGAATACAAGAAAGGCGAAGGCTATGCGCAGCCCGTGATCTTCAACAACCGCCTGATCCTCTTTCATCGCGCGGGCGACGACGAGGCAATCGATTGCCTCGATCCTTTGACCGGCAAGCGCTTCTGGCGCAACAGTTATCCCACGCACTACGTCGATCGTTATGGCTACTGCAATGGCCCCAGGTCCACGCCTGCTACCGATGGCGACTGGGTTTATTCGATCGGTGCTGAAGGCGAATTCCGCTGCGTCAATCTCAAGACCGGCAAGCTTCGCTGGAGGCGCTCGCTCTTAACCGACTTCAAGATCCAGCAGAATTTCTTTGGCACGGGAGCGAGCCTACTGATCGACAGCGGCTACATCATCGTCAATGTCGGCGCGCCGCATGGGCCCTCCGTCGCCGCATTCGATCCGGCGACCGGGAAGATGGTCTGGGGCGCAGGCGATCAATGGGGGCCGAGCTATGCGACTCCGGTGCCGGCGACATTACATGGCAAGCATCGCGTGCTCGTTTTTGCCGGCGGAGAGAGCCGGCCGCCCACCGGCGGATTGATGTGCATCGATCCGGCCAATGGCCATGTCGATTTCTCCTTCCCCTGGCGCGGCAACCGGCGCGAGTCGGTCAATGCATCTTCTCCAGTCGTCATGGACAATGCCGTCTTCATCTCCGAATGCTACGGCTCCGGCGGGACGCTGCTGGACATCGATGATCACTTTTTGCCCAGGCAGCGTTGGATCAATCCCAGCTTCGGCACCCATTTCATGACCGCGATCCCCAAAGCCGGCTACCTCTATGGCGTCGATGGGCATGGCCCCGAAGATGCCTTTCTCTGCTGCATCGACCAAAAGACCGGCAAAGAAATCTGGCGCAAGCAGCCGGAATGGGAAGAACAGCTCGCCCTCCGCAACGGCGGCCAGCGCAAAGTCACCCTCGGCACCTACCGCTGCAATCTGCTCATGATCGATGGCCGGTGTCTCTGCCTCGGAGAGTTCGGCCACCTCCTCTGGCTCGACCTGAATCCGCAGGGTTACAAAGAACTCGACCGCACCTGGCTCTTCCCCGCCGGCGAAACCTGGACCCCGCCGGTGGTGAGCCATGGGCTGTTGTACGTCTGCCAGAATGCGCTGGGATCGCATCGTGAGCCGATGCGGATGGTGTGTTACGATTTGCGGGGGAGTTAGAACGTGGGCAATAAGAACAAAAGTGCGCCGAGCCCTCAGAGGTCCAGGGCCGCGCTCAGCGATGACGACGAACTATATAAGTGGCAAGGCAAATATGGTTACGGAAGGAAAGTCCCGGCAAGCCGGATCAAGAAACTTGCACGTTCGCGCCATTTGGACTCCAACCGTCGCGCGGACGCATGGGAATTGCTCGCGTTCATATATTCGGACAGGAGCCAAAATGACCTTGCAAATGACGCACACGATCAAGCTTTCAAAATCGGGCGCTCGTCGGAATACCTCGTTTCCAAGGTCGATTTCCTGCGCGATCGCGGAATTGAAGGAGCTCTGGAATTGCTCAAGCGAGTGAATGTGTCCGAATTACCCAAGCACAGTCGAGTCTGGTTTTGGATCAGTTGGATGGATACCGCCATCCAGAGTTTCAACGCCAAGGTACTTGAAGAAGCGATCGGGAAAATTTGGAAACGCGATTTGAACGACATGCTGGTCAGGTCGAGCAGAACGCGTTGCGTTCGGCTTTTGCGGATGCTCCGGAAATACAAGTATTAGAGTTTGTTCTAGAAACCGAAAGACGTCTGAAGCTAGGAGGCCCGCCTGACACAGGTCCACGTCTTCATCAGCACGGGACGCTTTCACTCCTTCGCGGAGATGCGATCCTTCATTGACCCGCGTTACACCGACGACGGCGACTGCGTTCCTTCTGCGTTCATGCGAGAAATCGAATTGACCAATTTTGAACCTGGCTGCATTGAAGCCTTTCACGCCGTTGGACCTGAACCGCTGGGCAATTTGCTCTCGGAAGCGTCCTACTCGCCCCAGTGGCTAGGGGGACTCGACGTTTCTCGCACCGCCGACTCGGCTATCTGTGTTTTTGCGCCAAATCAAGTCTGTGAGCCGCGCCGATCAGTGTTGGAGTATGTAGGATCATTTAACTATGAAGTGCCGTGAGGCCCGCACGGGATCAGTGATCGAAACAATGCAACATCAAATGATGTAGAAATGGTCCCTTTTGATGCTTTTGATGCATCAAGAGTGCCCGGTAGGCTCGGCGCGGCTCATCGAGCCGTGAAAAAGAGAATTGAACTCCATCGATATCGGGGTGATTTTGTGAATCGACTTTTGTTGATCGGGAATCGGCTGCTTGTCCTGGCGATCGCAATGCTTGTGGGGGTGCCCGCCTTCATGCGGGGAGCGCTGGCGCAGGAATCGGGCTGGTTTTCGTTTGCGCCGCCAAATGATCCGTATTCATCGAATAACCCGATCGACCTGCGATCGCTCAACGAGGCGCACGCGGGCGATGGCGGCTTCATTGGAGTCAAGGGATCGCAATTCGTTCATAGCAGGACGGGTGAGCCGGTGCGGTTTTGGGCGGTCAATGGACCGCCGGGGGATTTGAAAGATGAAAAATCGCTTGACGCCTGTGCGAAGATGCTGGCCAAGCATGGCGTGAACCTCGTGCGCGTGCATGGCGGATATTTCGACGAGCGCGGAAAAGTCGATCCGGCCAAGGTTCGCCATGCGCAGGACATTGTCCGGGCGATGAAGGATGCGGGGATTTACGTACACTTTTCGATTTATTTTCCGCTGTGGATGACGCCTAAGCCGGATGATCCGGTGCTAAAGGGGTATGACGGGAAGCATCATCCTTTTGCCACGCTCTTTTTCGATCCGGATTTTCAGAAAGAGTATCAGTCCTGGTGGGCCGCTCTGCTAACCACGCCCGATCCGCAAACCGGCAAAAAGCTCATCGATGAGCCGGCGGTGATGAGCGCGGAGATCATCAACGAGGATTCTTACCTCTTCTGGACTTTTACGCCGGGCAATGTTCCCGATCCGGAACTGCACATTCTGGAGAAGCAGTTTGGCGATTGGGCAGCGCACCAATACGGCTCAATCGACGCGGCCTACGCCCACTGGCATGGCCTGAAAACCGACCGCGACGCGCCGGCGCAGGGGCGGCTCGGGTTCAGACCGCTCTGGAACATCGCCAATCAGAAGACGCCGCGCGATCAGGACTCGGCGACTTTTTTGACCGAGAGCCAGCGGGATTTTTACCAGAAGCAGTATGCATTCCTGCGGAAGCTGGGCTTCAAGGGGCTGATCACCGCATCTAACTGGATCACCGCCAGCCCGCAGGTGCTGACGCCGCTGGAGAAATACAGCTACACCGTCTGCGATTTTATCGATCGGCACGGCTACTTTTCCTGCGACGACAAAGGGCCCAACGACGGCTGGGCGATCATGAACAGCCAGACTTATTTCGATCGCAGCGCGCTGCGATTCGATGGCGAGCAGCCGGGCAAGCCCAAAGAGTTTGTGAACCCGGTGATGGACATTCATTACGACGATAAGCCGTCGATGATTTCTGAAACGACTTTCAATCGCCCCAATCGCTATCGCACCGAAGCGCCGCTCTACTACGCCTGCTATGGCGCGCTGCAGGGAAGTGATTGCATTGTCCATTTCGCGCTGGATGGTGCGCAATGGTCTGTGAAGCCGGGTTATTTCATGCAGCCCTGGACCCTCATGGCGCCGACGCAGATGGCTCAGTTCCCTGCGGCGGCATTGATCTATCGCAAGGGGCTGATCGACGAAGGCGCGGTGCTGGCCGATCTGAATCTGAAGATCTCCGAACTGGAGCATCTGGCGGGCACGCCCCTGCCGCAGGATGCGTCGTTCGATGAACTGCGGCTGAAGGATGTGCCGAAGGAGGGGCAGAATCTTAAGCCCGGGGATGTCATCGACCCGCTGATTCATTATGCCGGGCGGACGAGCGTGAGATTCAGTAAGAATGGGGGACAATCTAAATTGGCGGACCTTTCGAAGCTGATTGATCGGGCTGCAAAGAAGGTGACCAGCTCCACCGGCCAGCTTCGACTGGATTATGGAAATGGATTGCTAACGATTAATGCGCCAGCCGCGCAGGGACTCTGTGGGAATCTGAAAGCCGCGGGTGAGGCGACTCTTGCCAATCTGTCGATTCATTCAAATCTGGATCTGGGGAGCATCATCGCCGTCAGTCTGGATGGGAAGCCGCTGGCGTCATCGAATCGCATTTTGCTTTCGGTGATGTCGGAAGAACGTTCAACGGGATATCAGACGCAGCGAGAGGGACAACTGCTGAAGATTCTCAACATTGGTCACGACCCCTGGCAGATCAAAGACATCAGCGGAAGCGTGGGATGCAAACGACCGGACGCGGCGCAGTTGCACGTCACCGCGCTGGATGGAAATGGGGACAAGGTGAGAGAACTCGGCGCAGCGAGTCAGATCAAGCTGGAGTCCAATGTGATTTACTATTTGATTTCGAAGTAGAGGGAGCGAGGTGGACCCAGGTTAGCCGCGACGCGACAGCGGAGCGCTTTGAGACAGCGATCGGAGAAGCGCTCCGCTATCGGGTCGCGGCTAAACTCGGCAGGTGTCGCGGTTCGTGATGGTGCGGGTTTCAACTCGCGCGCGTCAAGGAGAACGGAAAGCTCTCTTCAATCTGCGCAGCCTTCTCAGCGGCGGCCTTGGCTTCGCCTTCAGTCACCAGCGGCTTGGAGAGCAGCGCGCGGAGAATCATCATGTCCACCGGGGCCGGCATGCGATTGGCCGGGTCGGACGAGCGAGGTTGGCGGATGCCGCCCGGCAAAGTGTTCAGCGATTGGACGGTCTCGAACGTAATGCTGCCATTTGAATCGGACATCGATGGTCTCCACCTACCCAATCGGTCCGAAAATGAGGCGGGTTAATCAGCCTGCAGAGGAAACCTTCACTTCAGCACGAGCGCGACCGCAAAGCCGTCATATCCCTTGCCGCCGACGGTCTGGAGGGCGGTGGCGGACAGACGCGGATTGGAGCCCAGCATCTGGTTGAATTTGCGGACAGCCTGCACCCGCGGATCTTCGTGATTGGGATCGATGATGGCCCCGTCGCGAATGATGTTATCGGCAACAATGACCGTGCCGGGGCGCGAGAGCTTCAGGGACCATTCGAGATAGTCCGGGTAACCTGGTTTGTCGGCATCGATGAAGATGAAATCGAAGGGAGGGACTTTTCGCTCGACCAAATTCGAAAGAGTATCGAGTGCCGGCCCAAGTCGAACTTCAACAAGCTTGGACAGACCAGCGCGCTCAAGATTAGCCGTGGCGACTTTCGCATGCTTCGGCTCCGCCTCCAGCGTGATCAGCTTTCCATTGGCCGGCAGCGCCCGCGCCAGCCAGATGGTGCTGTAGCCGCCGAGGGTTCCGATCTCGAGAATGCGCTTCGCGCCGCACATCCGCACCATCAGGTCAAGCAGCTTGCCTTGAGTGGGCGAGACGTTGATCGAAGGCAGCCCCGCCGCCGCGCTCGCCTCGAGCACGGAATTCAAGATCGGATCAACCGGCAGCAGCAGATCCGACAGATACTGATCCACCGCGGCCCATTGCTCTTTTGGGGACATTGATCTGGCCTTCCTATTGATACATTCACGATCCGCAACTGTCCGTAAAACGCAACTGCCCCGCGGTGAGGCGGGGCAGTTGTTCATACTTTCATTGATAGCTCGAAGTCGTTTACGATCCCGCCTGCGGAACCACTTCCCGCACCGGCATCGGCTCGGCGGCGCGGACCGGGGTTTCCGGTTCGGGCAGCGCGGGCGGCTCGGCAAGGTGCTTGATCTTCAGGTTCAGGTGCGGGTTGAAGGCCGTACCTGCGGGGATCAAGTGGCCCAGGATGACGTTCTCCTTGAGGCCCACCAGCTTGTCCACCGCGCCGGCGAGGGCCGCTTCGGTGAGCACCTTGGTGGTTTCCTGGAAGCTGGCCGCGGAGATGAACGACTCGCTCTGCAGCGAAGCCTTGGTGATACCCAGCAGCAGCGTCTTGCCGCGGGCCGGCTTGGGCTTCTTGGCCTTGGCCGCGTCCTTGCCCGCTGCCTCGGCGGCTTCGTTGCCTTCGCGGTACTCGGCCTTGGTGACAAGGTCGCCTTCCTTGAAATTGGTGCCGCCCGGATCGCTGACGCGCACGCTCTGGGCGACCAGGTCATTGCCCTGGCGGAAGCGGAATTTATCGACCACTTCGCCCGGCAGGAACTTGCTGTCGCCGGCATCCTCGACCTTCACCTTGCGGAGCATCTGGTTGAGGATGATCTCGATGTGCTTGTCGTTGATCTTCACACCCTGCGAACGGTACACGTTCTGCACTTCGGTCAGCAGGTACTGATAGAGCGCCTCTTCGCCGCGAATCCGCAGGATGTCGTGCGGAATGATCGGCCCGCGAATGAGGGCATCACCCGCTTCGACGTAATCGGCGGCGTGGACCTGAAGCTCCTTGTCCTGCGGGACGTGGTGCTCTTTTTCCATCCCTGATTCGTTGCGGATGATGATGGTCATCTTGCCGCGACGCTTCTCGGAGCGAAGCTCGACGGTGCCGGAAATTTCCGCGAGCACGGCAGGGTCTTTAGGCTTGCGAGCCTCGAAGATTTCCGTGACGCGCGGGAGACCGCCGGTGATGTCCATGGTACCGGCCGTTTCGCGCGGCTGGCGGGCCAGCATATGGCCGGCATGGATCTTCTGCCCGTTGGTCACTTCGATACGCGCCTTGGCCGGCAGGTAATGGAAGTCGAGGATCTTTCCGTCGCCGCCGACGATGGTGATGCGCGGATGGCGTTCGCCCTTGTGCTCGACGACCACCAGCTTGCTTTCGCCACCCGTGCCGCCCTTGCGCTCTTCTTCCATGCGGACGGTTTCACCCTCTTCGATATCCTCGTACTGCACGACACCGGCTTTTTCAGCCAGGATGGGCGTGATGTGCGGGTCCCAGGTGACAAGCTGTTGTCGAGCCTTGACCTTTTCACCATCGGTGACGAGCACCGTGGCGCCGTAAGGCACCTTGTATTTCTCGACTTCGCGGCCGCGGGCATCGACGATGGCAAGTTCGCCGTTGCGCTTAAGGGCAACGAGCCTCTTGTTGCCTTCGGCATCAGTCACCTGCACCGCATTGATGTCGCGATGCTGCACCGTGCCGCCGTTGACCGACTTGATGTCGTTCTCGATGTAGCTGGAGGTCGCAACGCCACCGGTGTGGAACGTACGCATCGTGAGCTGCGTTCCCGGCTCGCCGATCGACTGGGCGGCGATGATGCCAACCGCCAGGCCTTCTTCGACGAGCTGGTTGGTGGACATATCCACGCCGTAGCACTTGGCACAGATGCCGCGCGGGCTCTCGCAGGTCAGCGGCGAGCGGACGCGAATGCTTTCCAGCTTCAATTCCTTGAGCTTGTCGGCGATCTCGTTGGTGATCGTCTGGTTTTCCGACACGATCGTCTCATCGGTGATGGGATTGCGGATGGTATCGCGGGCGGTTCGGCCGACGATCATCTCCTTCAATTCCACTTCGACCGTTTCGCCCTTGTAGATGGTCGTCTTGGTGACGCCATTGAGGGTGGTGCAGTCGATCTCATTGATGATGACATTCTGGGCCACGTCGGCCAGCTTTCGGGTGAGGTAGCCGGAGTCAGCAGTCTTGAGAGCCGTATCGGCCAGACCCTTTCGCGCGCCGTGGGTGGAGGAGAAATACTCCAGCACCGACAGACCTTCGCGGAAGTTGGACTTAATCGGGGTCTCGATGATTTCGCCCGACGGCTTGGCCATCAGACCACGCATGCCGCCGAGCTGGCGAATCTGGTCCACGTTACCGCGGGCACCGGAAACAGCCATCATGGCAATCGGGTTGAGGTAGCGGAGCGTGTTGGGCGTGTTGGCCGGGACGGGCCGACCATCTTCGCCGCGGAAATCCTTCTGCAGGCCGGCCATCAGATCGTCGGTCACCTGCTTGCGGGCATGGCTCCAGGTATCGATTAGGCGGGCGTACCGTTCCTGCTCGGTGAGGGCACCCATTCGGAAGGCCTTCTCGATACGGTCGGCTTCCTTCTGGCCGGTCGCGAGAATTTCGCCCTTGCTGTCCGGCTCGCGGATGTCGGTGATGCCGAAGCTCAGAGCAGCGAGCGTGGAACGCTTGAAGCCCAAAGCCTTCAGATCATCCAGCAGCTTGATCGTCGCGGGACGGCCGCGGCGCTCGTAGGTGTCGGCGATGACTCGGCTGGCGCCCTTGGCCGTCAGAGCGTAGTTATAAAACGGCATCTCGCGCGGGAGAATGTCGTTGAAGATGCAGCGGCCGACGGTCGTCAATATCACTTGACTCTTGAACTTGGGCGGGCGCGGCTTGGAGACGTAATTGGCGTCGCGGCGCTTGCGGTGCTCTTCCAGGTGCTTCCAGGAAACATCGCTGATCGCCGACACGCCGCTCTTCTCATCCGGGACAATGTGAGTGCGCTCGCGGAGTCGCACGAAGACCCGCGTGTGCATTTTGATCTTGCCCAGCTCGAAAGCCATGATGGCTTCGCGCGGGCTGTCGAAGAGCATGAATTCGCCCTTGTCGCCTTCACGGTCGCTGGTGATGTAGAAGGTCCCGAGCACGATGTCCTGCGAGGGCGTGATGATCGGGCTGCCGTTGGCGGGCGAGAAAATGTTGTTGGGCGCCAGCATCAGCACGTGGGCTTCAGTCTGAGCCTCGACCGAGAGCGGCAGATGGACCGCCATCTGGTCGCCGTCGAAGTCGGCGTTGAAGCCTTTGCAGACCAGCGGGTGAATCTTGATGGCGTTGCCTTCGACGAGCACCGGCTCGAAAGCCTGGATGCCCATGCGGTGGAGCGTGGGCGCGCGATTCAGCATGACCGGATGCTGGTAGATGACTTCTTCGAGGATGTCCCAGACTTCCGGATCGCGGCGCTCGAGCATCTTCTTGGCCGACTTGATCGTGTCGGCAAGGCCATGCTCCTTGAGCTTGCGAATGATGAACGGCTGATAAAGCTCCAGCGCGATCTTCTTGGGAAGGCCGCACTGGTGGAGCTTGAGTTCGGGGCCGACGACGATGACCGAACGGGCGGAGTAATCGACGCGTTTGCCCAGCAGGTTTTCTCGAAAGCGACCCTGCTTGCCCTTGATCATGTCGGTCAGCGACTTGAGCGGCCGATTGCTGGACCCGAGCACCGGGCGACGGCAGCGGCCGTTATCGAATAGCGCATCGACCGCCTGCTGGAGCATGCGCTTTTCGTTGCGGATGATGACCTCAGGGGCATTAAGATCGACCAGCTTCTTGAGGCGGTTGTTGCGGTTGATGATTCGGCGATACAGATCATTCAGGTCGGAGGTGGCGAAGTTGCCGCTCTCCAGCAGGACCAGCGGGCGCAGGTCCGGCGGAATCACCGGAATGACGTCCATGACCATCCACTCGGATTTGTTTTCCGACCCGCGGATGGCCTCGATCATCTTGAGACGCTTGGTCAGGTCTTTGATCTTCTGCTTGCTGTTGGTCTTCTCGATGTCGTTGCGAACCTTGACCGCTTCGCTGTTGAGCTCAAGCAGGCCAAGCAGCTTCTTGATGGCCTCAGCGCCCATCTCGGCTTCGAATTCGGCGCCATACTTCTCGTAGGCGGCGCGATATTCCTCTTCGGTCAGAAGCTGCTTCTTTTTCAACGGCGTCTTGCCGGGGTCGGTGACGACGTAGTCCTGGAAGTAGACGATCTTTTCGATATCACTGGTCTTCATGTCCAGCAGCGCGCCCAGTCGGCTCGGCAGCGCCTTGAAGAACCAGATATGAACGATCGGGGCGGCAAGATTGATATGCCCCATGCGCTTGCGGCGCACGCGGCTGTGAGTCACCTTGACACCGCAACGATCGCAGATGATGCCCTTGTACTTCGTGCCCTTGTACTTGCCGCAGGAGCATTCCCAGTCGCGCTCGGGGCCGAAGATGCGCTCGCAGAACAGGCCGTCCTTTTCGGCGCGATAGGTACGATAGTTAATGGTCTCGGGCTTCTTCACTTCGCCGAACGACCACGAACGAATGTCGTTCGGGCTGGCAAGCTGAATTCGGACCGAGCCGTAGTCGTTAATACGATCGTAGACGGTTTCTGCCATGATCGTCTGCTTTCCTTCTAAATTCCGCCAGCTTCAATGCCTGGCGCGTTTTCAAATCTCGTTGAACTGCAAGCTACATCAATTTCGAAATTAGGATGCCTTGCGGCGTTTTGGACGTCTTTCAGTTCCTAGCCGTTCCACCGCCACAATTTGATTCATTCGAATCAATGTAAATCTGTCCGAAGCGGGATAGGCGTAGAAGAATTCTGTCTTCATTGGCACCAGATTCTCCGCCACTTCGATTCGGTACCGATCTCCACTGCTTAAAAGAATCTCGAACGGCGTAAACGGGTCTTTAGATTTCAGCTCCCGAATCGCGTCGAGGATATTTCCGCGGTCCGATTCATCCGCCATTTTTCGACCTCCCTTACATCATGTCCTCATCCTGCATGTCTCCACCCAGCCCTTTCTTCTTCTCGAGCTGGATATTAAGACCAAGGCCGCGGATCTCGTTGCAGAGCACGTCGAATGACACTGGAGTGCCGGCTTCGAGCGTGTTGGTACCTTTGACCATCGATTCGTAAATCTTGGTACGTCCTTCGACGTCGTCCGACTTGACGGTCAGCAGTTCCTGCAGGACGTAGGCTGAGCCATACGCTTCCAGGCCCCACACTTCCATCTCGCCGAAGCGCTGGCCGCCGGTGCGGGCCTTGCCGCCCAGAGGCTGCTGCGTGATCAGCGAATAGGGGCCGGTCGCGCGGGCGTGAATCTTGTCGTCGACCAGATGGTGCAGCTTCATCATGTAGATGTAGCCGACCGTCGTCTTCTGCTCGAAAGGCTCGCCGGTCCGGCCATCGTGGAGCTGGATCTTTCCGCCCCAGGGCATCTCGGCATCCAGCTCGCGCTCGCCCATCGGCTTGCGGTCGGTCTTGCGCGTCTTGCGGCGCTCGCGAACCGTGCGATTCGCTTCGTCCACGGCCTTGTGAATTTCTTCCTCGGTCGCCCCGTCGAAGACCGGCGTCACCGCCTGGAAGCCCAGGACGGCTGCCGCCCAACCCAGGTGCGTTTCGAGAATCTGACCGACGTTCATGCGGCTCGGTACGCCCAGCGGATTGAGAAGGATGTCCACCGGCGTTCCGTCTGCCAGGAACGGCATGTCTTCATCAGGCACGATGCGGGCGATGACGCCCTTGTTGCCGTGGCGCCCGGCCATCTTGTCACCGACCGAGAGCTGACGCTTGGTGGCAACGTAGACTTTGACCATTTCCAGCACGCCGGACGGCAGCTCGTCGCCGCGCTTCATATGCTCGCTGCGACGACCCTTTTCCTTGCGGACCGCTTCGACGCGCGGCCAGAAACGGGAGTAGGTGTTGAGTGCCTGTTCCTTCGCTTCCTTGCCGCCCTTCACCCAGTCGGTGCTGAACCCTTCGATCTGTTCGAGGATGACGTCCGCATTTTCGCTCTGGCCGACCTTCTGCTTGGTGCCCGGGTCGACCATCGGCGTGCCGGTCACTTCGTTGATCTCGGCGATCATCTGCTTGAAGATCTGGATCGCGCGGAGATCCATCTCCTTTTCATACTTCTCAATATCTTTCTTGAGCTGCTTCTTCTGGTCCTCGGTCATGTGCATGCGCCGGCTGAAGCGCTGAGCGCCAATGACGACGCCCTCTTCGCCCGCGGGCATTTCCAGCGAATCGTTCTTCACGTCTTCACCGGCCCGGCCGAAGATCGCATGCAGCAGTTTCTCTTCAGGCGTCAGTTCGCTCTTGCTCTTGGGAGCAATCTTGCCGACCAGGATGTCTCCGGGGCCGACGCGGGTGCCGACGCGGACGATGCCGCTCTCATCGAGATTGGCCAGAGCGCGCTCGCTGACGTTGGGAATGTCGCGGGTGAATTCCTCGCGACCGAGCTTGGTCTCACGGATTTCCACGTCGTAGCTTTCGATGTGGATCGAAGTGAAGACGTCTTCCTTCACCAGCCGCTGGCTGATGACAATGGCGTCTTCGAAGTTGTAGCCATCGAAAGTCATGAAGGCGACGAGCACGTTGCGGCCGAGGGCCAACTCGCCCTGATAGGTTGCCGCCCCGTCGGCCAGGATCTGCCCCTTTTTCACGCGCTGGCCCTTCTTGACGATGGGCTTCTGATTCAGGCAGGTGCGCTCATTGAGGCCGACGAATTTGCGGAAGATGTATTCATCCGCGTTGTCGATCAGCACGCGGCTGGAGTCGGCATAAGTCACCACACCCGCGCGCTCGGCGCGAATCACCATACCGCTGTTTTGGGCCACCGGCTTTTCCATCCCGGTGCCGACGACCGGCGGATCGGTGCGCAGCAACGGCACCGCCTGGCGCTGCATGTTCGATCCCATCAGCGCGCGGTTGGCGTCGTCATGCTCGAGGAACGGGATCAGCGCTGCCGACACCGAAACGGTCTGGCGCGGGCTGATATCCACATACTCAATATCTTTGCTGGGGACGGTGGACAGATCGCCATGCACGCGGGCGAGCACGGAGCCTTTGCGCAAGCCGCCGTCCTTTTCCACGACGTCAGGCGGAGCGAGGACCGACTTCATTTCCTCATCCGCGCGAAGGTACTTATGCGCTCCATTGACCTTCGTGTCTTTCACCACGCGGTAAGGCGTGATCAGAAAGCCATATTCATCCAGGTCGGCATAGATCGACAAGGAGGCGATTAGACCGATGTTGGTGCCTTCAGGCGTTTCGATCGGGCAGATTCGGCCATAGTGCGAAATGTGCACGTCGCGCACTTCGAAGCCGGCTCGCTTGCGATTCAAGCCGCCGGGGCCAAGGGCCGACAGACGCCGTTCATGCGTAAGCTGCGAGAGCGGATTGGTCTGATCGACCACCTGCGACAGCTCGCCTCGGCCGAAGAAAAAGTCGATCGAGCTGCTGATGCTCTTGGAGTTGACCAGCTCGGCGATGCGACCCAGTTCGTTGGGGTCCTTGAGCGACATGCGCTCCTGCACGGTGCGCTTGAGCTTCAGGAAGCCCTTGCGGAGCTCTTCAGAAGCCAATTCGTCGATCGTGCGGAGTCGGCGATTGCCCAGATGGTCGATGTCATCCACGTAGCCTTCGCCGCTACGCAGCTTGAACATGTACTTCAGCGAGTTGACGAAGTCCTCGCTGCGGAGGGTCATGACCGTTTCGGGAACGTTCTGGTCGAACTTGCGGTTGATGCGGAAACGGCCGACGCGACCGAGGCGATAGCGGTTGTCATCGAAGAACTTTTCCTGGAACAGCGTCTGCGCCTTTTCAAGCTGCGGCGGGTTGCCGGGCCGGAGGCGGGCGTAAATGCGCATCAGCGCGTCTTCGTGGCTGGTGGAGTTGTCTTCACCCAGCGTGTTGAGGACGAGCGGGTCTGTCACCTTCGTGACCACTTCGACGCTCTTGAGAGCAGAGTCCTGGATCTTGCCGAGCGTTTCGCCGATCTGCGCACCGGCCTTCACCAGCTCTTCGCCGCTCTCGGCATCGATGACCGCGCCGACCGCATAGTAACCGGCCTGCAGGTTCGCGACCTTCACCGTTTCGATCGAATAGAATTCGCGGATGATGCCTTCGGTCGTGCTGTACTTCTTGTCCAGCGCGCGAAGGAAAGTCGTCGCGGGAATCTTGCTCGACTGGTCGATGCGAACCGCCAGCGCGTCTTTCTTGGTGACTGCGCATTCGATCCAGCTTCCGCGTTCAGGGATGATGCGGAAGCCATGCAGCGGACGATCGCCCTCCTGCACTTCAATCAGGAAGTCCACGCCCGGCGAACGGTGGAGCTGGTTCACGATGACGCGCTCGGCGCCATTGATGATGAACTCGCCGCCGCCGATCATGATCGGGATTTCGCCGAGGTAGATCGAATCTTCGACGACCTCGTCCTTGTCCTTGCGGACAAACCGCACCTGGATTCGGAACGGCATGCCGTAGGTCAACCGGAGCGCCCGGCACTCATCAGGCGTATAGCGGGCCTCGGTCAGCCCGTAGCTGATGTATTCCAGGCGAAGATTGCCGTCGTAGCTTTCGATGGGAAAGACTTCGCGCAGCAGGGCCTCGAGGCCTTCGTTCTTTCGCTTGGCCGGATCGACATCTTTCTGAAGGAATCGCTGATAGGATTCAATCTGGATCCGGATCAGATTCGGTACAGGCATCGCCTCGCCACGCTTGCTGAAATCGCGCACCTCGTGCAGTCGCATCGACTTATCCTTTGCCGTTAAAGAGGCGTGAGAAGAACCGTCGCCTTGGCAGCCAGCGGACAACGATCCACCTTTTCACAAATTATTGCTAAAACAGCCAGCCCGACGTTTGATTGCTCAACTTCCCGGAAGGTTCCCGTTTCGAGCGATGCCAGCCAATCTTTCGACGACTGAAATTCGCCCAGTTCATCTAAACCCAACGTCTACGGCCGGTTGTGCCGATAAAATTAGCCGCCTTACATGTAAGCGGCTTATCCCGACCGGGCGCGTGCTGATGCCTGTGCCCGGAATCGTCTTAAACTCTTGATCTTAGCGGTTGCGCACTCGCGCTTCAAGCTGCAAAAAACAAAAACAGAACATCCCCCTCCCGCTTGGGCGGGGACATCCTGTCATTCGCATCACTTTATCTGTCTGCGCCTGATAATCAAGTTCGCCTATAGCTTAGCAACGCAGTTTGGCCGGTTCAAGGGGTGTTAAAGATTTCGGTTGCCTTCAATTGCTATAGATCATCCGCTTGCAGTTTAGGCCGACAATCTTTGGCGGCTCGCCCTGCCGGTTAGCTTCGAAATATTGTAAGCCCCGGTCAGGCGAAATCGCCGAAGGCTCGGCCCCATTCCGAACAGAATGAATACGATGAGCGCCGCGAAGCCGCCCGCCTCAATGGGCTCAATCGTCCTTTGCACCCCCACAACCAGCGCAGCCGACAGCAGCGCCGCAATCAGCAAAGGTGCGACTAGTATTTGATCAAACCCGGGAATGATCAGTCGTCCTGTCGTGATGCGAGCGCGGATGCCCAGCGGATTCGAATTCCCACCATGATAGACTCCAAACCGAATCAGCGCAGCGAAGAAGCCGGCGAACACAAGACATGGCTCGATCGCTCGTCGTGCATCCGCGGTTGATTTTAAAAGGGTGACGTAAACGCCCCCACCGAACAGCAAGGAAACTATCAGGGCATCGAGGAACGGCACTCGGACCTTCACCGGCTCAGGCCCAAGCCGAGAAAAAGTCCATCCTAATGGAACCGCATGCTTTGGAACCTGCGGCTCCCAGGGGAAGCTCTTGAGCGAATGACGAATCGCCCAATGTTCAATTGGATACATCGCCGCGAGAATCAATGCCGCAAAACGCACGTCCGGCAGAACCCAAACCATGATCAGCAGCGCGAGGCTGAGCAGATAAACGATCCTTCCCGGACCGGTGCTCAGCAGCGTGAGCATCAGAGCAATCGTGTACGCAATGCCGAACAGCAGAATCGCCAATTCCGAGTGCATTCCAATCTTCGTGAACATGAAGCCCGTCACCGCCAGCAGGATAAGATCATAAAAGTTGAGCGTAATTGGCCCGAGTGGCAGTGGCATTCCTGGATGCCACGGCGTGGTCTTCAACCAGTTCTTGTACTTGGGCTTTCCATCCGGATGCGGTGCGACCACTCGAGCAAGACCCATGAACACCAGGAATATTTTCAGCATCCAGCCCTGAGGCTGCCGAAGAGCTTGCCGGAGGTCATCAGGAATCGGCACCCGAAAAAACCACGCGATTCCGAAAGCAACCAAATCGAACGCGAAATAGATCGCCAGGCAAATGAGGATCCATTTCAGGTTCAAGAACGGCCAGTTCCTTGGGTAGCTAATGAAAATGCGCTTCATCATTGCGACCCCCCGAAGTATTGCTCGATCTTCGAGCTCGCACCCATATTGACCAGGCTCTCATACACTTCTGCAAGCGGTCCAGCCTTGCCGGTCATGCGTTGAAGCCCGGCAAGCGTGTCGCAGGCGATCAATTCGCCATTGTGAATGATGGCGATTCGATCGGCGATATCCTCCACCAGTTCCGGCACCGGCGTTGCCATAATCACGGTCGCATCGCGATCCTCACGATGCTTCTGGAAGATGCGCTTGAGCGCCAGAATTCCCGAAGGATCGAGGCCGCCCGCGAAGGGCTCATCGAGCAGCATCACCGGCGCTTCGGTCACGATCGCGCCGGCGAGCGCAATCTTCTTCCGCTGCCCGGTGGAATACGCGGCGATCGGCTCGTCGCCCTTGGTTTCCAGATCAAACAGCGACAGTAGCCGCGGCACGTGATCCATCAGCCGAGTCTCGGGAATGCTGTAGAGCCGACCGACGGCCAGCAGCCATTCGCGACCGGTTCTGTCTTTAGGAAGCCAGGGTTCCGCCGGCAGATAAACCACCTGCCGGCGAATCGCCAGTTCATCTTCGGGCGTGGCACGACGCCATTTGCCGTCGATCTTCACGCGGCCAATCACTGGCCACAGCGCGCCGGCAATGACCGCGAGCAGTGTCGATTTGCCCATGCCATTAGGGCCCATCAACGCGAGAATTTCGCCACGATCGGCCTGGAGCGAAATGTCCTTCAGAACCGGTCGGATGCCGTAGTGATGCGTGACATGGACTACTTCAATCATGGTACGTCCCTCCCATCTGGATGCAGAGCATAGATCGCAAATGGATCGGCGACGATTATAATTCCACGCAGCTTTGTAAGTAGTTGATTGCTCTCCGTCTGTATATCGGAAGGTCCATCATGCGCTTAGCTATATGGATTGCGTCACTCGTACTGGCGATCAGTGGCGCGAATGGACTGGGTGCTGCCGCGGTTGAACATTCCACAGACTCGCCGTCGAAACATCCGATCACGTTTTCTGCCGACGTCGCGCCGATTCTTTATGCCAATTGCGTTTCATGCCATCGGGCTGGTGAAGTCGCTCCGTTTCCGCTGATCAGCTTCGAGCAGGTCAAAAAGCATGCTCACCAGATCGTCGATGTCACCGGCTCGCGAAGGATGCCGCCGTGGAAAGCGGATGCCGGTGCGGGAATGTTTCTGGATGCCCGCCGATTGAACGATGCGCAGATTCAAACGCTTTCACAATGGGTTTCGCAAGGATTGCCCGAAGGCAATCCGCATGATCTGCCCGCCCTTCCAAAATTCACGCCTGGCTGGCAGTTGGGTGAGCCGGATGTGGTGCTCGTGCCGTCGGCGGAATATCACGTGGATGCCGAGGGGGATGACGTTTACCGCTGCTTTGTCCTCAAGACCGATTACCCGCAGGACCGCTATCTCAGCGGCATGGAAATCCGGCCGGGCAACCGCAAGGTCGTGCATCACGTCATGGGCTACGTCGATGCCCGTCACGATGCGCGAAGGCTGGACGGTGCCGACGGCCAGGTCGGCTACAGCGCATTTGGCGGAATCGGTTTTGCGCCGGCCGGCACGCTTGAGGGCTGGGGACCGGGCATACAGCCGCGCATGCTGCCCGATGGCGTCGGCATGTTTCTCCCAGCCGGCAGCGACATCGTCATCCAGGTTCACTACCACAAGAGCGGAAAACCCGAGACCGATCTCACGCGCATCGGCCTGCACTTTGCCCGCAAACCGGTCGATCGCCGATTGAACATGGCGGTCGCCCTCAACCCCACTTTGCGAATTCCTCCGGGCGCAAAACACGAAGAGGTTCGTGCGTACCTGGAAATTCCGGAAGACATTTCACTCATCCGCATCGCGCCGCACATGCACCTATTAGGGCATGACATGAGCGTCCTGGCGGAGCTTCCTAATGGGACAATTGAGAAGCTGGTTGCCGTTCCCGACTGGGATTTCCGCTGGCAGACGATTTTTACTTTCCGCCAGCCGGTGAAGCTGCCGAAGGGAACGCGGATTAATGTGATTGCCCATTACGACAACAGTGCTGCCAATCCCAACAATCCCTCGAGTCCGCCGCGCGAAGTGCGCTGGGGCGAGCAGACGACCGACGAGATGTGCGTGGCGGCTCTGTTCTACACGGTCGATGCCGAGCATCTGACGCAAGGCATCGCCATGCCCGCCTTCTCCGCCCCACCCGGCTCCGGCGGGCGCGCTGGAGGCGCCGCCAACAATCTTGCCAACCGCCGTATGGCTCTCCAGATGTTCGACAAGAACCACGACGGCCATCTCGACGAAGCCGAAATCCGCGACGCTCTGGAATTCCTCGAACGTCTCCGCGGCCCGATGAACGATCGCCAACGTGCCGGGACGAGGCGGTTTCTCGAGTCACTCAATCACGATCCGCCGACGACACAGCCGGCGCGGTGAGGTACTAGAAATTCTGATTACTACGTCTCGCGATCAGGCGGGCCACCAGGTCCTTCTTCCGGACCACCGGGCGGACCTCCGGGGCCGGGGCCACCGTCTACTTCGGGCGGCGGCCCTCCGGGCGGGCCACCAAATCCGGGGCCATCGGACGGGCCGCCGGGGCCTTCATCGGGCGGCGCGAATCCTGGTCCGCCGTCGGGAGGTCCGTCGCCCGGCCCGGACCCTGGGCCAAGATCAGGCGGACCTCCCGGTGGCGGATTGAAATCGCCTTCATTTTCATCTGGACCGTCGGGCGCGGCGTTGCCAGAACGATTCGTATCCCGCACAGCCGCTGGATTCGCAGAATTACCTGTTGGTCGATTTGGCGTTCGCACCGCGCCGTCGGAAGAATTACCGACTCCTGGCCGGCCATAGCTTGCATTCGCACCGCGGCCGAAGCGGCCCGACGGCCCGTTTCCACCGCGACCGCCAAAGCGGCCTTCGGGCGCGTTCAGCGCCGATGTCGATGGCGCCGGAAACCCCTCCAGCGTCTGGCCAATCTTTATTTCCGTCTTTGAACCTTCGCGCTGGTAACGTAGCGCATCAAGAGTGATCTCGGCAATCAATCCTCTGGCAATTGCCTGGCCAGACACCACGCGCAAAACCGAGTGGCTGATCGTGTCTTCGATGAATGCACTGTATACGCCGTCGTCCAGGCTCACGCCGCGCAGGGCCAGTTGCCTTTCCGGCCCGCCGAACTGGCCCGGCCGCTGGTCCAGTACCATATGGTTGGCGGCAAAAATACTTCGAGTCAGCAGGATTTGATATGGCCCGGTCAAATCCGGCTTCGGATCGACTACATATGCGACTGGACGCGTGGTGGCCCCGTCGACTGCTGGGCGCGGCCGAGGGTAAGTTGGCGTCCCATTGTTGTTGCGCCGCGGACGCCGCGAATAGCCGTTGAATTGCTGCCCTAAGGCAATGGCCGTTGGCAATACAAGAACTAGAACAATCAGCGTACGTCTCATGACTGCCTCACATGGCGCGTTGCACTAGTTGTGAAGCGCCTGTTATGACGCCAGACGTTGCTCGCACAGTGGCGCGGATCCTTCGGTTGGATCAAAAATGTGATGGAGCATGCGCGTCAGTTGTCGGCGGGCACGATGAAGCCAGGTCTTGATCTGAGGAATGGTCGCGTCCAGCGCGATGGCGATCTCGGCATAGGGGAGCTTCTCATATTCGCACAGCACCAGAGCCGCGCGGTAATGAAGCGGAAGCCGCTCGATCGCAGAGCGGACCTGCTGTACCGTTTCGCTGGCAATCAACCCGCCCAGGGCCGAACTCGATCGGCCGGGAAGATCCACGCTCAGAGCAACCGGCTGGCGATGACGCAACGTTCGCAAAGCCTCGTTCACCACCGCCCGCCGCATCAGCGGGCCGGGGTCTTCCCAGTTGTATCTTGCGCGATGTTCGTAAAGATTGGTCAGCGCCTGCTGAACGATGTCCTCAGGCGAAAAGCGATTGCCCACGATCCCGCGGGCTACCGTCAGCAGCCTCCCCCCATGACGCTCGACCGCAGCCTCGAACAAACTTTCCTGGCTTATACGTTCGGCAACCGCATGCATGGACCGGCCTCAAATAATTGACAGGCTTCCATGAAGGTAGTTGCGCGACCTAACCAACAACCGCCGCGAATGATTTACACGATCAGAATCTGGAAATCGCGGACGGTGACCGATTCGCTCGGAGTGGCAAGTTGCGAGTAGGTGAGTTTGTGCTTGGAAGTGAAATCGAAGGCGGAGAATTGCGCCACGGAATGGGCTGCCAGGCCGAAGGCGCTGCCGCCGTTGCTGGATCGCAGGCTGCCGGCGCTGACGTTCTGGATATGTGAAGCGGCAACGATCGCATTGGAAAGCCCAAGCTGCTTGGCGCTAGGATGGAGCGATATGGAGCCGATCGTTGCGGCGGCGACAAAACTCGAGGCCGACAGGTCGGTCAGAGCGTTTGGAATGGTCTGCCCATTGCCCAGGTTCCCGATGCCGGCCAGGACATCGCTGGTATCCAGGTTTCGCGCGGTAATGGAGCCGATGTTACCGGCTGCAAAAATCAGCGAATTGAATATCGATCCGCCAACCGAGAGCGAGCCCAGATCCTGACCCGCGGCCGTAAGGTCAAGGCTGGCCTGGTTCATGGAACCGCGCACGTGAATCGATCCGATGGACGGCGCAGTGATGCTGCCGCCCAGACTACCGTTGTCGTTGATCGATCGAAGCGGCGAGGCGAAGGTTGCATTAAAGTCGCTTTCGATTCCGCGGACATTCAGCGAATGAATATTGGCGGTGGCCGCGGCGCTCCAGGCGCCGCCGATGCTTCCGCGAACGCGGAAGTTTCGCAGGGCGACATTGTTCGGCGCGCCCACACCGCTGAGCTGAAGGCCCGGCGTCATGCTGCCGCGCGAAATCAGCCGGTTGATGTAGGGCGCCGTGAGCGTCTCGCTGACGTTGTCGCTGTTGCCCCAGCCAAAGGATCGGATCAGAGAAATCGGTGAGCCATCGGAGAAGCTTTCATCTGCCCAGGAAAGGTTACGAACGTCCGTGAGCTGCCCGCCAGGTAGCGCGCCCAGCGTCATATTCCCTTCGAATGCATAATCGATTTGGACATGGCGAACGCCGCCAGGCGCGGCGAGATCGCCCACAATCTGAGTGCGCCTGAATCGCAGCATGTTGAAGCCGCCGTCGGAGGTAATGTCCCCAATGCGGGTGACGCCCTTTCGGGTGATCTGACCGCGCACGGTGATCGACGAAGCGTTGGTGCTGCCGGTTACATCGATCCCCATAACGACGATGTTCTGGCCACCGACATGTCGGCCGCCGGAGTTGCTCAGGTGCAGATTATCGCCGGAAAAATGAACGATCGCACTGCCAGGGCCGCTGTATGAAATCGTGCCGTGGGTATGGTCGGCCTGGCGGAACCCTACCGAAGACCCCTGCCCGGCACCCAGTGAAACATCGAGCGATCGCGCTGCAGTCGGCTTGATCTCGACCCGCACGTCATCGACGACGATTCCGCCAAAGGTGCCCGTCACAACAACCGCCACATGCGCAATTCCCGACTGCCCCGCCACCGGCGCGAGTGTCAGTTGTGACCCATTGATGGAGGTCGTCAGGAGCTTCAGGTTGTCGCTGGTCGCCTTGTAGGTCAGGGTGGGAAAGAAGAATTGTGGATCGGTAAAATTATTGGAAAGATCAATTGCGGTCGGCGTGTCCTGCTGAAGCACCTGATTGGGAATCGGCTGCACCAGCGTCGCGGAAAGCAACTGACGCGCTTCGAGACTCTCCATCACCGGCGCCACGGCGCGCCTGGCAACAGTGCTATCCCGTCGCGAGCGCCGCCAGAGAATTGCCAAGTCCACCACCAACGCCTCCTTCGAGTTCGATTCCAACAGGAAAATAATGGGGTTCCTGCGCAATGTCTACGGTGAACCTGTCGTTCGCGCCCGGAATGCCAGGAGGCCAAGCACGCCGAGGAGAATCTTTCACTACTCTTCTTGGCGATCCTGGCATCGTTTGCATTCTTGGCGCTAAAAGGTCAACGCGAAAACACTTAAGTTACTCACGGCAGTAGCTTCACGATGAAGTCCTCGAAGTTGATGGAATCGGTGGTGGCGGTGAGCCTATGCAGCGCAATTTTTTTGCCGGTGGTGGTGTCGGTGCCGGTTACGGACTTGATCGAACTACTGCCCACGCCGAACGTGTTGCCGCCGTTGGAAGTCGTAATCTTGCCCAGCGTCAGGTTACCGAGGCTTTCGGCGACGATGAACGTATTGGAGAATGTGCCTTTCACCCGAACGTTGTTGATGAAATCTTTGACGGTGAATTCGGTGGGGAAATTCGGCAGGTCCTTGCCCGTATGCAGCGCGCCCAGGCCGATGATGATCTTATCATCGGCCATACTTCCCGCCGCGATGTTAGACAGGTTGCCGCTGGCGCTGATATCAACATTGCTCATCGCGCCGGAGACATTGAGGTTCTTCAGTTCCAAACCGGCGGCGGTAAGGATGATGCTCGCGGTGGAAAAGTCCCCTTTGACATTGAATGTTCCGATTGAGGGCGCTGCGACAAAGGAGTTGGTGTTTCCGGCCCAGCCGGGGATGGTGATGTTATTAATCCGACTGCCGGACGAAATCGTTTCATTAGTCAACACAGTGCTGCTCTTGATGTTGACCGATCCGCCGGGAGGAATCGTGATCGTTCCGCCGCTTGCGCCATGAAGGTTGATGTTCTTGACCCGGCCGCCGGCTGTGAGGTTGCCGGTGAGATTGACGGTCTTGGCATTGATGGTGCCGACTGCGGCATCGGTCGAGAAGCCGTTAATGCTGGCGACCTTTCCGCCAGTGGTCGTGATGTTGAGCGTCGTCCCCGAAGTCGTGCCGGTCGTCGAGATCGAGCTGATGACCGCATTGGTGCCGGTAATGAGATCGGTGCCATTTTTCTGTACCGCCTGATTGAGCACATCGCCGTCGGCGACGATCGTTGCAGATCCTTTGCCGCCGACTTTCACGGTGACGACGGTTCCATCGGCCTGCTGCAGCGCGACGGCTTTGTGCCCGCCGGAGCCGACGACAACGTTGGTTTCATCTCTTGTCACGACCTGATCGACCAGGAAGGTTTGGGCTGTGGAATTCTTCGAAAGATCAATTGCGGTCTGCGTGTCCTGCTGAAGGACCTGATTCGGGATGGGCTGCGCCAGTGTCGCGGAAAGCAACTGGCGCGGTTCGAGGCTTTCCATCAACAGCGCCACTGGGCGCCTGGCAACATCGATTGTCCGTCGCCGGCGCCGCCAGAGAATAGCCAAATCCACCACCAACGCCTCCTTCGAATCATTTCCCCGATGGAAAATAATAGGGTTTCCGCGCCGTGTCTACGTCGAAGAATGCTTTACTGCGGAGGCACAAGACGCGGAGGTCTGGTTTCGCTGATAAAAGTGCCGCTGCGAGGAACGCCTTTAATAAAGACAATTTAGCCACAGCTGCAGCAGATGAATGCGCATCTGTGTTGATCTGTGGTATTAGCCACGGATGCGCACGGACGAAATGCGCAATTCGACACGGGTTCCGACCCACAAAATTTTGTCTTATCTGCGTTCATCTGCGGTTCAATTTCCTTTGCGATTCTGCACCGTAATGCCTGCTACAATGCCGCCATGATTCGGCGGGTGTGCGCCATTGCGATCAAAGTGTTCCATCGGTTGTGGAGTATCCTCACATCGGACGCACTTACGAAACGTGAGTACACCGGGATCATGATAATTCTTTCGGCCCTCGCGCTCACAATATGGCAATTTGTGGAAGGCAATACCACCCTATTTTTCTCGGCGCTGTTTGCTTTTCCGTTCCTCGTTGCGGCGGCCGGAGTCCTGTACCCCTCATTCGTCAATCGGCGACACGCCAGGCGGGTTTTGACAAACCGCTGCGTGGTTTGCGGCTACGACCTTTGCGCCTCGCCCCAACGTTGCTCGGAATGCGGTTTCGTGCCAACCCGAAAAGTAAAAAATCCAACCTGAACCACTAGCCACGCGCGATATCAATTGAATCGTGCCGGCTCATCGCGGTATTCTGCTCCGCCCATGGATTGGCCTCGGGCCATGTTCACGGTGTCATTCTTTGCCGCCCCGATCGCGGCGGGAGTGTTTGGATACCGCTACCTTGGGTGGTCGGGCGCTGTGCTCTTTCCGATTATCGCGGTCATAGCTGTGATGGCCGCGATGCTCGCCTCGGTCATCTTCCTCGCGTCGCTCAAATACCGGTCCGATCGCGTTCGCGTCTCCCGGCTTTCGACCGATGAGCTTCGAGCCCTGCTCGAAACACCCGCAGATCCAGATTTTCGATTCGCGTTTTTCGAACTTTCGAATCGCGGCTTCGACGTGAGTCCCGCCCGGCAATTGCTCCTTGATATGCTGACGTCGAATATCGCCAACGAGCGGGATAGCGCTCTTGAACGACTCCGAGAGATTTATCCGGCGGTGCGTCGCCGATTTGAAGTCGGGCCGGCTGATGATCCGCCGGAGGAAGTGCGGGCGAAAGTTGAGGCGATTCTTGCGGGGATGAACGCGACGACTGGGAAGGCAACGTAAAAGGGTCAGTGTGGATCGTTTTGACTCTCGAAGGCGCTTGGCGATTGGTCACCATGCGATTCGGTCGGGCCCTTACCAGGCCCGAGTTTTACGAGCAGAACAACCGCCATGAGCAGATACACCAGCGGGCGATAAATGAGGAACGTGCAGGCAATCCCGAGTACATCTTTCAGGACCTCAGACCGGACATGGCGAGCCACGTCGAACAGCACGACGATGAGCGCCAAATTGACCAGGGCGCGGAAGCCGGCCGGGCGGCACACCCATTTCAAAATTAATGCGCAGCGGACGAGCGTCGAGAGGTTTTTCTCGCCCGAAAGGGGCTTCCCCTGGGCTGAGAGCATTCGGCGATCCTAGCATAAATTGCGGTCCCATGCTTTTTCCTCCGCGTTCCTCTGCGATCCTCCGCGGTAAAACTCTCTTCAAGATTGATCTCACCGCAGAGGAAACGGAGGGACGCAGAGGCGGGGAAAAAATCAGCAGTGAATTACGTATCGAGAATCGAATTCACCATTCACTATTCACCATTCTCAATTTCTGCGTCTATGGCAGCATCCCCCACCGCAATTCGGTGCCGCATTCGGGACAGCGGTTGAGGGTGGCTCGCACGTCGTAGCCACATTTGGGGCAGGCATATGGGGTGTAGTAGTCTTTATGCGGGGTGATTTTTTCGATCACCGTGAGCACCGCGATGAGCAACGGGGGCAACACAAGCATCAGGGGGCGATAAAGGACCAGGATAACGACGAGCCCAATTGCACGTCTGGCGTGGTCGGATTGGACGTGCCGGGTCGCGACGATGATGGCGATGGCGATCGCCAGGCAAGCCGCAGCGATCGAGCCGTCGCACCAGAATCGGCGACGGGATGTGCCGAAGCGCTTAAGCGGCGGCTTCATGCGCGCCCGGACGGGCTTTCTGTCGGCGGGGAGCATCCAGTGATTCTAGCATTAACCGCGGATGAACGCAGATGAACGCGAGGTGAAAGAGATATTCAAACCCGATCGCCGACGCGAAGCGGCGTCACTATCACTTTAGCCGCCCCTTTGTGGGGCGCGTCCGGTGGGATAGGGAGCGAGAGCGTCTCGGAAACGCCGGGCGGTGCGGGTTGGTTCTTGAAAAGCGTTCTTGCGTGGGACGCGTCTTGGACGCGCACCGCGAGCGGTTCGACAAGCTCACCACAGGCACGTTCGACAGGCTCACTGCGGGGCGGTAGCGGCTAAAAGAATTAGCAGGACGCGGATACGCGACGACGGAAGAGAGTTAATGCACCGATGGCGCACAGCAGCATTAAACCGCTGCTCGCGGCGCTGGGCAGCGGAGCGGCGTCGATCTGTTGCGACGGGCTGTTGTAGCTGAAATCGCCAAGGGCGATGTTGGATTCGAGGCCGAAGGGGCTTTGGGCGGTGGCGGGGTTGGCGGAGGAAAGGTCCGTCGGCGTGGAGCTGATATTGACTCCGGTGATGGCGGAGTCGGAGGTGAAGCCGATGAAACTGGCGGCGCCGCCGGCGGCGGAGGTCGCGGAAAAGTTGTGGGTTTGGCCGTCGGCGGTTTTGACGTCGATGGTGAAGGAGCCGGCTTCGGTGGGGTTGGTCATGCCGACGTAGAACCCGACGGCGGTGGAATAGCTGGCCAGGTCGGCCGACAGCTGGCCGCTGTATTGTGTGTTTGAAGTATTGGCCACCGCGCCGCCCACGACGGCGGTGGGATTGCCGGGGCCGAAGGTGTTGTAGCCGGCGTAGTTGCTGATCGCGAGGGTGCTGAAGGAGTCGTTGTGCAGGAGGTCGTTGGTGGTGCCGTTGAAGTTGATGGGACCGACCGACAGGATCTGGTTGTTGTAGTCGGCTCCGACGACGCCGGGGCCGAGGATGCTTTGGAAGTCGATGGTGGTGAGGGAGCCTGAAGCCGTGCCGAAGAGGGTGGGGTCGGTGTAGGAGGTGATGGCGCTGGCTTGCGCGAAGCCGCAAGCGGTTAAGAGGAAGCCAGACACCAGAACTGCTACGACCGACGACGGCTTGCACATATTATAATCCCTTCCCCAGATGCCCAGATACCGCATTTTGAACCGTAAAAGCGTTATCGGAGCACGGGGCACCAATGGGCCAACTAAATCTCACGCAACACATCTCGCTGGCATTTTCCCCTTCAGGAACCGGTCTCAGCAATATATATCGGACCCAGAGGAAGTCGTTGTCTAATCACTTCATTGTCTGCGCCAGCGAGCTTAGCAGGAAACAGGTCGAGTCGGGAACTGCGGAAACAGCGGGAAGCGCGCGAACTGCTCCAATGCAATGACAACCCGGGCATCTGAGTGGGAATGTAATGCATCATTTTCGATTGATATTGGTTTTCTTAAGGGCAGATGCACGATAGAATGACTTGGACACGTCGTTCCAAGCCGAGCACCGACTCGGCTTATTTGAAGTGGGTCATCTCGGAGCCTGGTTTGCAATTCTGGCCGCAGGGATGCGCCCTGAGGAGAATTTCATGTCTACGCAAGCGCCAGCGGGGGCAAAATATTGCTGCAAGTGCAGCAAAGATGTCACGCATCAGCAGCGGATGAAAGACACCGAAGGCCGGTATTGGTGTCCGGACTGCTCTCAGAAGGACGAAGCGAAGAAGATGGAGCATGCGGGCGCGGTCTGCAAGGGATGCGGTGAAGCATTTTCCAAGCCGCAGTTGACGTGGATTGGTGGACTGCCCTATTGCAAGCCGTGCACAACATCGCGGTTTGCGGTGAAGAAGACTTTCCTGGGGCGGGTATGGTCGCAGTTAAAGGGTGAGTGAGGCGCCAGATTTAGACAGAAAAGGAGCGGTCAACGGCTCGCAAGCGAGGATCGCTAAACGGGGTAGACGAAATCATTTCTGCGTGGGAATACGCACTGCATTGCGTCATTTTGCAGAACTTCGAGCGGGCATGCCGATGTGGGGGAAGGTTTAGACCTGCTGGTAAGCGGTCTAATTCCATTTTCGAGATGGACGGTTTGTGCATCGACGCGCCGGACGGGGGCGGTACAATGCGCCGGACCCGGCATTGCGTCGGGGGAATGAGGAGACTTTTAGAATGATTCGATTCTGGACATTAGCGATTTTGGGACTGGCCTGCGTGTGCACGATCGGTTGCGGCGAAGGCGGAAATTCGGCGATTTACGCGGCAGCGCCGGATGCCAATTTCTCGACCCATTACACCGTTCAGGGCGGCGGGCGCTTTACGCTGTTCCGCGTCACTTCCTGGAAAAAGGATGGGCAACCTGCCGCCACCGAGCGTGTGGCGAGTTATGACCTTCGCCCCGGCGAGAAGCTGGGCTTCAACTGGGTGAACGATCGCGGCCACATGTATGATCCGGATGCGCAGATGTCGCTGGAGGCCTATGCCGGGTCGCACCGGACAAACCTGGGGCCAATCGTTTCGCGAAGCGAGAAATACTACTGGGCCGACGCGAATGGGTGGAACATGTACTGGGCCGGGGAACCGAGCCGAGAGACGTCGAAGGCACTCACGATGCAATAGAAGACGCAAGCTTTTTGCATCGATCGGTGAAATGAAACACCCGCCTGCGAGAGCCGGCGGGTGTTTTAGTTTTTGAAAAGAGTGCGAATTCGGGCTTATTGATGATGCTGATGATCGGGCTCGAGGCGCATGTCATTGCCGCCGGTGGTGTCCGATTCATCCGTCACGAGATTGTCTTCGGCATCGAGGGAAGTGCCTTCTTCTTCATCACTGTTGAGCTCGTTGAGATCAGGCAGCTCGTCGATTTCGCTCTGGGCGGTGGGCGAAAGCGGGCCCATGTTGTCGTCGCCGACGGGACCCTGCTGCTCGAGGGCTTCGACGCTGATGGGCGTGAGCTCTTCGTCGGCTGGCTCGCCATCGACCTGCAGCACGAAGACGACCGGGCCGACCTGCACGCTGTCGCCTGGCGTGAGCGTCGCTTCCTGAACGCGCTGCCCGTTGACGTAGGTGCCGTTGGAGCTGCCGAGGTCTTCAACGCGAAGCACGTCGCCATCGCGAACGAATCGGCAATGCTTGCGGGACACTTCCCCCAGAGGAATGCGAAGGTCGCAATCTTCCCGCCGGCCGACAACCGTCATGTCGCGCGTTACGGAAAAACTCCGGCGTTCGCCGTCTGCACGAAACATCACAAGAACGGCTTGCATATTGATGTGTCCTGGGATGGAACAATTGGGCCGCCACCGCGGTGACGGTTACCGACGCCACATCTTGTAAGCTAACGTGGATGATGCGGCTGGGCAATACTATTATCTTTCCAGAACAGCCTCTGCGATGCAAGAAAATCTTGGTCCCGCCAGCGCCAAATATTTGAATCCCAATGAAATCGATCAGTTTAGTTACGGCATCGCCTGAGAGTGAAATAGCGCAAGCTGCAAGCCTGGATCCGGCGCGGCTGCCGGCGTGCGATGTGCAGGGGCACTATGTTCATATCCCGTTCTGCTTTCATAAATGCCACTATTGCGACTTTTACAGCATCACCCGGCAGACGCCGGAGCGGATGAATCATTTCGTGGATCTCATATTGATTGAAGCCGATCGATGGCGCGATCTGAGGGGTGGGCCGAGGGTTCGGCCGCTGACGATTTTCATGGGCGGCGGCACGCCGAGTTTGCTGCCTTTGCCGCTTATGCAGCGATTGGTTGAAGGGCTCCGCGACCGGTTTGATTTGAGCGGACTTGAAGAGTGGACGGTCGAGGTCAATCCCGCGACGGCGCAACTCGAATATTGTCAGATGCTGCGCGCGGCGGGCGTCGATCGATTGAGCTTCGGCGCGCAGAGCTTCGATCGAGCGGAGCTGACGATGCTCGAACGGCATCATAATCCGCCGGATGTGGAGCGCAGCATTGAGTTAGCGAGAAATGCGGGATTTGAGCGGCTCAATATTGATTTGATTTATGCGATTCCCGGGCAGAGTTTAGAGTCGTGGTCGGCATCACTGGAATCGGCGCTGGCGATGGGGCTTTCGCACTTGTCATGCTACAACCTGACTTACGAGGCGAATACCCCGATGGCGGTACGGAAGAGGCTCGGGCAATTCCAGGCGGTGCCGGAGGAAACGGAGCTGGCGATGCTTCGGCACACGCGACAGCGTCTGCGCGAGCGAGGGTTGGTCGCGTATGAGATCAGCAACTACGCCGCGCCGGGGCAGGAATGTAAACACAACCTGGGCTATTGGATGGGGGGAAACTACATCGGCTTAGGACCATCGGCCGCGTCGCATGTCGAGGGCCATCGATGGCGCAATCGGCCGCACCTGGGGATGTGGGAGCAGGCGATTGAACAGGGGGCAATGCCGGCCACCGATTATGAGATCCTCAGCCCACGCCGGCGCGCCGGAGAGCTGGCGATGCTGATGCTTCGCCTGGCGGACGGAATCCGATTTGCGGAATTTTCCGATCGTAGCGGCTTTGACGCCCCTGAGCTTTTTGCCGACCCGATCGAGCGCTTCGAGAAGCCGGGACTGTTATCGGTCGATGGCGAATCGATTCGACTGACCGAGCGCGGCGTCGAATTGGCCGATGCTTTGGCTTCGCATTTCCTGCTGGAAGATTGAAGACGACACTTCGCCGGTCCGGTAATCGCGCAACCAGGCCGTCATCTCTGTTAATTGTGACCTTCGTCCTACCTCTTCACTAAACGCCCCCGCTCTCACCGTCGATAGACCAACGAGAGAAGGTTTTGGGTCGCTCCATCCGCCACGGGCGGCGCAGCTTCCCGGATCGACCCATTTGACCGCTCGCATCTGCGAATCGTAGGTCAACACGGGAGAAGTGGAGAGACTGTAATGCTCGGCTTCGTCCAAAACTGGTTTGCCCAGCCGACAAGCACCATTGGTGTCGATTTCGGCAGCGATTCGGTTCGCGCGGCGCAAGTCGAGCGAGTCGATGGCGAATTTCAACTCATTGCCGCGGGATGCGTCGATGTGCCATCGGTTGCGCGCAATGACGTTGCAGCGCGAATCAAGTTTTACGCCGAAGCTATCCGTGAGATTCTCGGACAAAGCCAGTTTCAGGGGCGGCGGGCGGTGCTGTCGCTTCCCGCGGCGCTGATGCACGTCCAGCATCTGCGGATGCCCAAGCTTGATGAGGATGCGACTAAAAAGGCCCTTCCATGGGAATTGCGCGGCAAATTGCCGTTCGATCCTTCGCAAGCTGCGCTTCGACATCTGATTGCCGGCGAAATCTACCAGGATCAGGAACCCAAGAACGAAATCATCGTGATGGCAGCCCGGCGCGACTGGGTGGATCAGCTCTTGGCTGCCGCCTCCAAAGCGCGGCTGGATGTTGCGGGGATGAACGTCGAGCCGAAGGCAATCGTTGATTGCTTTTCCCACGTTTACCGTAGAAAGAGCGACGCCGAAGCCGTCACGTGCTACGTGGACATTGGCTCCAATGCGACGCGCGCGGTCATCGCGCTGGGCGGAGACATTCGATTTGCACGAATCATTCCGGTGGGCGGCGAGCATTTCAATCGCGCGGTGGCAAACGATCTGAAGATACCGCTGGAAGAGGCGCGCGTGCTGCGCGTGAAAAGCGCGTCGCAGGTTGAAGAGACGCCCGAGAAAACGGCCGTTCCCGCTGAATTAGAGCGTCCTGCCGAGCGCGGATCGATCGATAACGAATTTGCCTTGCTGGGCGCAGCGCTCAGCGCGGCAAAGAAACAACAGACATTATCCGAGCCCGGTGGCACCGCGGCCGCGACTGCGACCCCGCCGGTCTCGGATCAGAAGCAACAGTTCGAGACTGCCTGCCGCGAACCGATCATGAAGATCGTCGAAGAGCTGGCGCTGTGCCGGCGCTATTACGAGGCGGCCTTCACGAACCAGCCGCTCGAGCGCCTGATCTTTGTCGGCGGCGAAGCCCGTCAGCGCGGGATCTGCCAGACCATCGCGCGCGAGCTGGGCATTGCCGCGCAGATCGGCGATCCGATGGCGCGGATGGCGCGAACCACGACAGTTGGAATTGAAAGCGGAATCGATCGGAGGCAGCCACAGCCCGCATGGGCGGTTGCCGTCGGCCTGAGCATGGGACCCGTGGGCGCCGTCAAGGCGGCCTCTAAATAGAAGTCCGATGCCGGTGGTCGGCGCCGGTTGGCGTCGGTTGCGGGCATCAGAGAAACGGTGAAGGTCATGAGTGCCAACAATGATTTGAGCTTTTTGCCCGATGACTACCTCGAGCGCAAGGGGCGTCGCCGGACGACGATCATTTTCGGTTCTTTGTTCGTGATCGTCGCGATCGGCGTCGTGGCCGTCTGCCATGCGACGATCAACTCGCGGCGCGGTCAGGAAAAGACCAACGCCGAGGTGACCGAGCGCTATGTCGAGGCGGCCAAGCGCATCGATCAGGTCAAAAAGATGCACGAGCAGCAGCGCAAGATCGTGCAGCATGCCGAGCTTGCGGCCGCATTGGTCGAGAAGGTTCCGCGGAGCAATCTGCTTGCGGAGCTGACCAACTCGCTCCCGTCCGGCGTTTCACTGCTGGAATTCACGCTCGAATCCAGGGAGCGCAAGGAAACGGTCGTCGCGACCGGCTTCGAAGCGAAAAAGGCGGCCATCGAAGCGCAGCGCAAGGTCGAGGCAACCGGCGCCGGCGAAGCTCCCAAGTTTGATGTTTCCATGAAACTGACGGGCGTGGCCGACACCGACGTGCAGGTCGCCGCGTACATCAGCAAGCTGAATCAATCGACTTTCTTCAAAGACGTGAACCTGGTGATCAGCGAGTCGGTCAAGGAAGGCACCGACACGATGCGCCGCTTCCAGATTGAGATGATGCTCAATCCTGACGCCGAGGTGAAGGACACCACCAAGGCGATCCGCACAGCGGCGACGGAAGTCAATCGGTAATTAAAAGTAAAAGGCGCGGGCGATGGTCCGGGAGGACACCCACTATGAAATTCGGAATTCAAGGCATCATGTTTTTCATCGCCATCCTGGCGATCCTTGCCGGAGGATTTTTCCTCTGCAACAAGGAGAGTCAGTACAAGATGGAGCTGACGGCCGACACGGCCAAGAAGCAGCGCGTCCTCAGCGACCTCGATCGCTCAATGGCCGGCATCTCCGATGCCAACCGCAAAATCGCCGAGCTGCAGCAGGCGGTCAATTTCTTCGAGTCCAAGCTTCCCCAGGCCAAGGAAGTGGACAGCGTGCTGAAGGAAGTCTGGCAGCGCGCCGAGAGCAACTCGCTGGCGATCAAGACCATCAAGACGCCCAAGGCCAAGCGCGGCCCCAAGTACAGCGAGCAGGCGATGGAGATGACGCTCAGTGGCAACTTCAACGGGTTCTATACCTTCCTGCTCCAACTCGAAAAGATGCCGCGCCTTACCCGTGTGGAAAAGATGCTGCTGACCAAGATCAGCGGTCACGACGGCGAGATGGAAGCGGCTATGACGCTCACCATCTACTTTGAACCCGACGGCGACGGGACCACCGTGACCTCGGCCAACTAAAGAAATACGGGCCTGCGCAGCCGGTCAATCAGCGGCCGCCCAAGGCCAGGAGAACAGCAATGAGTGTCGAAGAATACAACGAAGAAACAACCGATTCGTCGCAGCCGGTCGAAGGCGGCGAGGATCTGGACGGCTCATTTGTCAGCTCGCGCAAGCCGGCCGACAAAGGCGCCCTCGGTGTTCTGATGCTTCTGGTGGCCTTCGGCGGCGGGCTGTACTTCATGTACCTGCACAACGGTCCGTCATCAGCCAGCGCGGCAATGAGCGAGCAGGCGGCCGCCACCACCACGATCGATGAGTTCCTCAAGGGCAATGGCAGCAGCAACTTGATGGAACAAACGCTCCGCGACACCGAAAAGGTCGTGCACGAATTCCAATCCACTTCCACCAAGCCTCAGGTTCCCGTCGCCGACCTGTCGACCAATCCGTTCCGGCTCAAGCAGCCGGAAAACGGGGCGAAGGAAGACGATTCGTCAGCTCGCGCTCGCGAGCGGATGCTGGCCGAACGGTCCCGTATCTCGCACGAGGCTGCGAGCCTCGAGCTCCAGTCGGTCATGCACGGAAGCAACAGCGCCTGCATGGTCAATAATGCCATGTATCACGTGGGCGATTCGATCGGAAGTTTCCAGGTGGACGAGATCCGCACCCGCAGCGTGATCGTCAAGCAGGGTCCCTACCGCTTTGAATTGACCATGAAGAGGTAATGCACGATGTTTGGCCGACGATCATCAGCTCCAGTCGCCCACGAGCCGCGCAATCTTAACGAGAGCGGGCCGGACGAATCTTCGACGTTCGAGCCGCTCTGGCAGCCTACCGAGCAGCGCGTCCGAAAGTCGGTCGAGCAGCTTTTGCTCGAGCGCAAGCAGATTTCTGAAGATCAGCTTCTTCAGGCCCGGCAGGTTGCCTCGCAGACACCCGGCAAGAGCCTGGCGCAAATCCTGCTGACGATGAACGTTGCCACCGAGGCGCAGATCCTCTCGGCCCTGGCCGAGACCCTCGGGCTGGAATTCGTCACGCCAGACAAGGAGCAGATCGACCCAGAGGCTTACAGGCTTCTCGCCCCCGAATACATCCGTAAGCACTTTGTGCTTCCGTTGCGATTCGAGGGGCTCGGAGACGACAATTCCGCGAAGACGCTGGTCGTTGCGGTGACCGATCCGAACAACGTCTTTCTCCTGGACGAAGTGCGTGCGAAGACCAAGCGTACGTTGCGCACGGTGGTTTGCCTGCCGACCGATGTGAATCGCATCGTCGAGCAGATGACCAGCAACGCCGACGCCACCAGCGCGCAGGTCGAAGAGATCATCAAGGACATCAATGAAGATGACGTCCAGGTGATGAAGGAGTCGAAGGACGACGTCACCGATCTGGAAAAGCTCGGTAACGAATCGCCGATCATCCGCTTCGTCAACTACCTGATCTTCGATGCCATCAAGCAGGGCGCAAGCGATATTCACATTGAGCCCAAGGAAAAAGAACTCAAAATCCGCTACCGCATTGACGGCGTGCTCTTTGAGTCGATGAATCCGCCCCACGCGATGCAGGCCGCCATCATCTCGCGTCTGAAGATCATGGCGAACCTGGACATCGCCGAGCGGCGTCTGCCTCAGGACGGCCGTATTCGCGCGATGGTGCACGGGCGAAAAGTCGATCTTCGCGTGAGCACCCTCCCCACCGCTTATGGGGAAAAGGTCGTCATGCGTATTTTGGACAATAAGTCCATCAACGTCTCGCTGGACGACCTGGGCTTCTCGGAAAACGCGCTGACCATCTGGAAGAAGCAGATCGATCAGCCGCACGGCATTCTTCTGGTAACAGGTCCGACCGGTTCCGGTAAGACGACCACGCTCTATTCATCGCTGCGCTGCATGGATGCCGCCACGATGAACATCAGCACCGTCGAAGACCCGGTCGAATATCACCTGGGCTCGGCGACGCAGGTTCAGGTCCACGACAAAATCGGCATGACTTTCTCGGCAGCCCTCCGCAGCTTGCTGCGACAGGACCCCGACGTAGTCATGCTCGGTGAAATTCGCGACTCAGAAACGGCCAACATTGCCGTGCAGGCCGCGCTCACGGGCCACCTGGTGCTCAGCACGCTGCACACCAACGATGCGCCGTCATCGGTAACGCGATTGATCAACATCGGCGTCGAGCCGTATTTGATCTCTGCCGCGCTCAATGCGGTGCTCGCACAGCGTCTGGTGCGCCGTGTATGTCAGGCCTGCAAGGAAGAATACGCCCCCACCGACGACATGAAGGAATTCCTCAAACTTCAGGGATTCCAGGGCGAAACCACCTGGCGCGGCAAAGGCTGCGATAAGTGCCGAAAGACCGGCTACAGCGGCCGACTTGGCATTTATGAAATGATGGTCATGGACGACTCGTTACGAGACGTCGTGACCGCAAACCCCGATGTAAACCATCTGCGCAAACTTTGTCGGGAGCGCGGACTGATAACCCTGCGTGAAGATGGGTTCCAGAAGGTCATGCATGGGCAGACTACGGTCGATGAAATCCTCAGAGTGACCGAGAACGCGTAAGCCAACGAAATCGATACGCCCGCTCGGACAAAGGCTTAAAAGCCTGTGCCTGAGCCAAAGTCCGAGAATAAACATATGAGTCTTCTCAACGACATTCTCCGAAACGCTGTTCAGGCCAAGGCATCGGACGTTCACATCAACGTCGGGTCGCCGCCGCTGTTCCGCATTCACACCGTGATGACGCCCAGCGACTTCCCGATTGTGACCCCCGAAGGCGCGGCTCGGTTGGCCAAAGAGATGATGAACGACAAGCGCTGGGCCGATTTCGAGGAGCATCGCGACAGCGACTTCTCGTATGAAATCCCGGGTCTGGGCCGCTTCCGCGTCAACGCACACTATCAGCGCAACACCGTCGCGCTGGCATTTCGCTGCATTAACGACAAGGTGCGCCCTATCGAGCAGCTCTTCCTGCCGGAAGTCTGCACGAAGCTGACTTATCTCCCGCGCGGGCTGATCCTGGTGACCGGTCCGACCGGCTCGGGAAAGAGCACTTCCCTGGCGGGCATGATCGACGCGATAAATCGCCGCGAATCGGGCCACATTATCACGCTCGAAGACCCGATCGAATATGCGTTCGTCAGCAACAAGTGCGCGATCGAGCAGCGAGAAGTGGGCAGCGACGTACCGAACTTCTCCAGCGGCCTGCGACACGCGCTGCGTCAGGACCCCGATACGATTCTGGTCGGTGAAATGCGCGACCTTGAAACGACCGCGTCGGCCATCACCGCAGCTGAAACGGGCCACCTGGTCTTCAGCACGCTGCACACCGTGAACGCGCCGCAGACGATCGAACGTATCATCGATATTTATCCTTCGGATGAGCAGAACCAGATTCGCTCGATGCTGGCCAACACGCTGCAGGCGGTGATCAGCCAGACGCTCTTCAAGCGCAGCGATCAGCCGGGCATGATCCCCGGCGTCGAAATCATGCTCTGCACACCTGCCGTGCGAAACTGCATCCGCGAAAACCGAATTTTCGAAATTCCGAACATCATCGCGACCAGCCGATCGCTTGGGATGCAGTCATTGGATGACTCCATCAAGCATTTGTTTGTCAACGGGTACATCACCAAAGAGGATGCAGTCGCGCAGGCGGCTCATCCTGAGAAGCTGGAACGCTCCTTGGCCGCTTAACGGAGGACCGGACGAGCAGATTTACGAGCGGGCCTATGGCCTGATCTCAAATGATCTGACGGACGGCAGGGAACATGCCTACGTATCGTTACGAAACCAGTGGCGCCGGTGGAAAAGTAACAGCCGGCGTAATTCAGGCGGCCGATCTCGCATCGGCATCCCAGCAGCTTCGCGCCCGCGGCGAGTACATCATCGCACTGGCGCCGGCCGATGCCGTCGGCAAAAAGGGAAGCGTCAACTTCTCCATCAGCTTTGGTCCTGGACTCAAGGACGTGGCGAACTTCACCAGTCAGCTGGCGGTGATGATTCGAGCCGGCATCAGCATTCGAGCCGCGATTGAGGGTATCGCCGAGCAGGCAGCCAATCCAAAATTCCGCGCGATGCTGATCCAGATGAAGAAGGACGTCGAGAGCGGCAAGCAGTTCTCCGACGCCTTGATGCGCTACCCGAAGACTTTCTCGCCACTGTACGTGAACATGGTCAAGGCCTCGGAACTGTCCGGCGGCTTCAGCCGGATGCTCGAGCGAATTGCCGGATATCTGGTACAGCAGATTGAAACGCGATCGATGGTGGTTGGCGCGATGATCTACCCCGGCATCATCGGTACCATGGCGACGGGCACCACGATCTTCCTGCTGGTCTTCGTGCTGCCGCGATTTATGGTGCTGTTTGCCGGTCGCGAGGCGGCACTGCCAATCCCGACTAAAATGCTGTTGGCCATCTCGCACTTCATGATTGTCTATTGGTACATCCTGATCATTGGCGTCGCGGCGTTGGTGTGGGGCATCTGGATGACCCTCCGCACCGACTGGGGCCGGATGTACTTCGACAAGATCAAACTGACGGTGCCCCTCTTTAAGAAGATGTTCCGCGCGCTGTACATCAGCCGAAGTCTTCACACGATGGGCCAGCTCGTGAACGCGGGTGTGCCGATTCTGGATACGCTGAGCATTACCGCGGAAATCGCGGGAAATACGCTCTATCGCCGAATGTGGCGCGCGGTTCACGGCGCCGTCAAGACGGGTAAGAAGATCTCCGCGCCCCTGGCCAAGAGCCCCCTGCTTCCGCGGGCAGTCGTGCAAATGATCAATGCCGGTGAAGAATCAGGTAAGCTCGGCGAAGTGCTCGACCAGGTCAGCGACTTCTACGCTAAAGAGCTTAAATCCGTTATCAAGAGCGTGACCGCGATGATTGAACCGCTCATGATCGTCCTCATGGGTAGCATCGTCGGCTTTATCGCCATGAGCATCATTCTCCCGATCTTCAAGCTCAGCCAGCTTGTCAAATAATGTTGTCTTGGAATGGCCCCTTAGAGGGCGCCTAAGAAAATTGCTCCCTCTCCCCGGTACTCCCGGGGGAGGGCTGGGGAGGGGGTTGGCCTCTGACAGGCCAGCCAACCAATTAACGCGAGCTTTGCAAAAACCCCCACCCTAACCCTCCCCCGGGAATGCCGGGAGAGGGAATGAGACATCTTCCTCCCCTCCCCTGGTTGTAATTCGATTTCCCTACCTAATTTGACGTACCCCGCATTGAATTGGATATCGTTGTTGATGAGTAAGGCTTTCCCAAATCGTGTAGCCCGATCACGCGCCCGTGGTTTTACGTTGATCGAGACAGCCATGGCGATGGTAATCGTCGGCTTGGCTGTCGGCGGGATGCTTCAATTGATCGCGGCCGGCAGCCAGTCGAACATCGCTGGCAATGAGCTGACGACCGGCATCAACCTGGCCAAGAACATCCAGCAGATTTCCACATCGCTGGCTTACACCGATCCAAACAATCCGGGTTCGCCTTCGCTGCACAAAGGAAACCTCGCCGCGGCGACCTACATCTGGGATTTGGACACATTGAGCTGTTCGCCGCCCGTCGATTGCTCGGGCAATACAATTACGAACTATACAGGTTGGACGCAGAATGTTTCAGTGCAGACCGTTGCCCCGGGCCAATTGACGTCAACCCGGCCCCAGGACACGACCGTCCCAACGGCACGAATTACCGTCACGATCTCTCACAAGGGCCAGACCGTTTATTCGACCAGTTGGCTGGTCTGTGCACCCGATTCGGCTACCTAATGATCCTGAAAAAGCTTGCAACGAGGTTCCTATGAGAAACTTCAAAGCTTATTCACCAGGGAATGTTCGCCGGCGCGGCTTAGCGTCGGTCCTGGCGATGTTGTTCCTTGTTCTGTTCAGCACCCTGGCCGTCGGCTTTTACGCCGCCACCACCTTGTCGGCCCAGGTCGCCAAGAACGAGCGCAGGCTGACCACCGCGCAGAGTGCCGCCGAATCCGGCATGGAATTCATGCGGTACCAGCTCGGTATCATCACTGTTCCACCGGGTACGCCCAGTAATCAGCTTCTGACCACCGTCTACGGTCTCATGAGCACGAACCTGAACGGTACGTACAACATGGGCACAGACGTCGTAACCATGGCCAATGACGCCAATGGCAATCCGACGATTTACGTTCCTGGAAATACGAGTCACTTTATTTCCATCGATTCAACCAGTGGCGCCAAGTTTCAAGGCACTGTTGCCCAGTCGGGCGACAAGCTGGTCGTCACCGTGACTGGAATGGGCACCGATGGAACGATCACGCGCGGCGTTCAACTGAGCTATCAGAAAGCCGCTCGCGCCAGCGCGATCTTTAACTACGGCGTGGCTTCCAAAGGAAAGATCGTCACCGGTGGTGCTTCGTACATTCTGGGTAACCCCGACCCGGCCATGGGTAGCGTGCTTTCGACCGATATGAATGACGCCGTCCCCGTGGCGATTGGCGGTAAGCAGGTGAGCGGTGATATCAGCATCACCAACCCGAGTGGTTCGGTCTCTTATTCGGGCGCTTCGATTGGTGGAACCAGCGACCCGACGCAGATTCCCAATCATATTCACATTGGCGTGCAGCCACCGACATTCCCCACGATCGACTCCAGCGTTTATACAAACGCGGTGACGATGAGTGCGTTCACCCCGGGAGCCAGAACCCTGTCGAACGTCTATATTCCACCGAACACCAATCCGAGTTTCGCTGCAAATACCATCATTCAGGGCGTTCTTTGGGTTCAGTCGCCTAACGTGGTCAGCTTCGGCGGAAACCTGACCGTCACTGGCGTAATCGTGGTCGATAACAACACGGCGTTTAATGCCGTTAAAAATCAGATCAACTTTACTGGAAGCGTACGAGCCAGCGGCGTGCAGAACCTGCCCAACAACTCGACCTATGCCAACCTTCGAAGTTTGACGGGCGCGTTCATTCTGGCGCCGGGTTATGCATTGAACTTCTCGGGCGACTTCGGCTCGGTGGCCGGCAGCGTCATCGCCAGCCAAATCAGCATGACGGGTAACGCGACCGGCACGGTTCAGGGAAGCGTGATCGGCGTCGATAATCAGCCTTTGACGCTCAACGGCAGTGCCGACATCACGATCGCCAGCACGGGCACCAGCAACTACCCGGCGGGCGTGAGCTTCGGCAGCTATTACACGCCGCTGCCCGATACGTACGTGGAGATTGAGCCATGAGAAATATGTATTCCAAAGCAATCTCGAGACGGCGCGCTGGCCTGACGCTGATCGAAACGATGGTCAGTCTCGCGATTACCAGCAGCCTGCTGGTGGCGGTCGCGGCGGCTTACAACGCCTCGGCCAGTGCGGTGACGGCCAACGCCGACTTCTTCAAGGCGACCCAGGCCGCACGCATCACGATGAACCAGATGCTGTCGGAGATCCGCCAGGCTGAGTCGGTGCAGGTCTATTCGGACCACATCGATATCATCCGGCCGACAATGAACATGGCGGTGGATCCTTCGCTGGGCACGGAAGTCTTCCGGCGTTTCCAATATGACGCGACCAACTCAAGGATCACGCTCCAGATCTTCTTTGGGGCCAGCAGCACGCCGGGCACGCTTTATGAGATGGCGACGAACCTCAGCTCAGTGAACTTTGGGCCGGCGATGATGGGCCGGGACTGGAACAACACGCTGGTCGTCCAGCATGTTCCGATCACCCTGAACCTGAAGGTCGGCAAAGATTTCGTGAACCTGAGCGGCTCGGCTGGGCCGCGACGGGCACAGCAATCGTTCTAATTGCAGATCTGCCTGAGAATTCCCGCCGCCCGCGAACCCAAAACTCGCGGGCGGTTTCTTTTTCTGCGGCCATGCATTCCCGGGGCTGCAGAGGCTACAATGACCCATAATGAAGTATTTCTACGGAGAGTTTGACGGCGACGAGTTCCCCACGCAGGACAAGCTCTTTGGCTTCGATCAGCTCATGCAGTTCATCCTGCAGTATGGGGATCAGGCTCTGAAAGCCATCGAGCAGATGCTGCAAAATCCCAAGGACGAGGCTCAATCAGAGCTGCTCGAAAAGCTGTTTGACGAAGGATTGCTCGATCGCGATGGTTCCGGCCGACTGCGACTGACACCCAAGGCCATCGGCCGCATGCAACGCAAGGCATTGATGGAGGTCTTCGCCAATCTCCGGACCGGCCAGCGCGAGGGACACGAACGGGTGACGCCGGGCCAGGGTGGTGAGCGAATCGAGGGGACCAAGCCTTATGTCTATGGTGATCCAGTTTCCGATTTGGATCTGCATCAGACGATTCACAATGCATTGGCGCGCCATGGGCTTCCGAATCGCGGTAAAGAAAGGCATGAGGAATCGTCTCAGAGCGGGAAGCGACTTGGCATCCGCTTTGACGAGCGCGATTTTGAGCTGCACCTGCACGAAGGAACGACCAGTTGCTCGACCGTCGTGCTGCTGGACATGAGCGGATCGATGATGCGATATGGACGATTCCTCGCGGCAAAAAAAGTCGCGATGGCCATGCAGGCGCTGGTGCATTCGAAATTCCCGCAGGACTCGATCGATTTTGTGGGGTTCTATTCAGGAGCCAGCCGGATCCGTGAGGCGATGCTTCCGCTGGCGATGCCAAAGCCGGTGACGGTTTTTGATTATCAGGTGCGACTGCGCGTACCCATCGATCAGATCGATCGCGCGCCGCAGCATTTCACGAATTTGCACATGGGCCTGCAACTGGCCCGACGCATTCTGCGACGAAGAACGAGCGAAAATAAGCAGATTTTCATCGTCACCGATGGCCAGCCGACGGCACATGTCGAAGGGAATTTCGTTCACCTGCTTTATCCGCCGGATCAGCGCAGCACCCTCGCCACATTGAAAGAAGCGGTGGTCGCGGTGCGCGAAGGTTGCCGAATCAGCACCTTTGCTTTGATCGAAGACTATTGGGGAATGGATTGGGTTGGCTTTGTCGATCAGCTCGCGCGGCTCACTAAGGGCGTCGCGTTCTACACCAGCAGTGGCGAACTCGCATCCTGCATCATGGAAAGTTATCTGAGCGGGCGAAAAAAGAAGACTTACATTTCATGACTGATTCGCGCGGTGCGCGAACATAGATTCTTCAACGCGCGCTCGTGCGGAGGCTTGGAGATCCCATTCTCGGTAATGATTGCCGTCACCAGCTCAGCCGGTGTGACATCAAATGCCGGATTGTAGACGGGGACTTCCGGAGGCGATGTGACTCGCCCGAAGCCGTTGATGATTTCCTTCGAATCGCGCTGTTCGATGGGAATCTCGGCACCGGTTGCAATCGACAGATCGATGCTGCTCGTCGGTGCGGCGACGTAAAACGGGATTCCAAAGTGCTTGGCTAAAATCGCGACGCCCAGCGTTCCAATTTTATTTGCGATATCGCCATTCGCGGCCACCCTATCCGTTCCGACGATCACCGCCGCGACTTTGCCTTCCTGCATCACGGTGGCGGCCATGTTGTCGCAAATAACGGTCACTGGAATTCCATTTTGCTGAAGCTCATAGGCTGTGATCCGGCTGCCCTGCAGCAATGGCCGCGTCTCATCGGCGAAGACATGAAATTTCATCCCGCGCTCGGCGCCGACATAAATGGGCGCTAACGCTGTCCCATATCGCACCGTCGCAAGTCCGCCAGCGTTGCAATGCGTGAGGAGATTGATCTCGCCATTGTGGGAAGGCAATTCCGCAAGCAGCTTTGCGCCGTGCTCGCCAATTGCTCGGCAAACTCGATTGTCCTCTTCGAGCATGAGCATCGCTTCGTCCAGTAATCGTTTTTTGATCGCAGTCGAATCTGCGCCCTTCTTGGCCGCGTTTTGCCCGACCTCACGCACCCGATTTAGAGCCCAAAACAAGTTGACCGCGGTTGACCGGCTTGTTTCGAGGTAACTGCAAACCTCCCTGAGTCGCTCCAGCAGCGCTTCAGGCCCCCCTTCGAAATTCCGCACGCCCAGATAGGCTCCAAAAGCGGCTGCCACGCCAATCGCCGGCGCGCCGCGTACGACTAGCCGCTTGATGGCATCCCATGTCTGCCGCTCATCGGTGATGTCCACGAAGACGGTTTCGATCGGCAGGCGAGTCTGGTCCAGAAGCCGCATCGCTTTGCCTGTCCAACTGATCGTTTCCAGCATGAAAGGATTGTAGCGGCCGACTCAAAGGTGCACATAAAGTGCGCGTCCCCATCAGGTTCAACCGTCGCATGCCCTCTTTGTGCGCATAATGCTTATCTGCAGATTTCTTCATTTTTAAAGCTATTACTCGCGTTTTCGCGTTCCTTCGCACAAAACGTGAACCATTCTCGTTTTGAACCCTTTCATTTTGACCACGGCCATTCAGTGGCACGGAAGATGCAATTCAGCCACGTAAGCGGATAGGCGACCCTGATTTGATGGAACCAACTTTGGGCGCCGGAGGCTATGGATTGCGATGGCTGAGGTGAAGTCCGGAGAAATCGCTCTCCGCATTCTGGTTGTCGATGATGAGCAGAACATTCGCGTCACGCTGGGAATGTGTCTGGAGGCCGAGGGCCATTTCGTTTGTTCCGCTGCGGGCATCGAGGAGGCCATCGAGCAGCTCTCGAGGCAGGTGTTCGACCTGGTGTTCCTCGATGTGAGGCTGGGTGTTCATAATGGCCTGGACTACATCGAAGGAATTCTGGCCGATTACCCGTGGACGAAAATCGTCGTGATCACCGCCTTCGCTTCGGTATCGACGGCCGTCCAGGCGATGAAGCTGGGCGCGATTGATTATTTGCCTAAGCCTTTCACAGCCGCTCAGGTTCAACTGGTCACGGAAAAAGTCGCGCAGCGACGTCGCCTGGAATTAAAAATTGATTCATTGCAAGCGGCGCTGGGTGAAATGGACCCGGAAGCGGACCTGCCAGCCGACAGCGCCTCGATGCGCAAGGCGCTTGATCTGGCCCGGCAAGTCGCCACCAGCAACGCCACGATCCTGATCCACGGAGAAATCGGAACCGGCAAGGGAAGACTCGCCCGCGCCATTCATGCCTGGAGCCCAAGGGCCAATGCCGGTTTTTGCACGATGACATGCGATGTGGGCAATGCCGACGAATTGGATATCGCACTTTTTGGCTTGACCCGCCGAGACGTTTCTCCACCGGTCGATGCGCCCGGACGCATCGAACTTTGCGCGGGCGGCACGCTTGCGCTTCATGACGTGGCCCAGACTCCGCCGAGCCTTCAGCCCAAGCTGCTGCGCCTGCTGGCCGACAAACAGTTCGAGCGGCACGAGGACTTCAAAACGCAGGAAGCAAACGTCCGTGTCATCGCAACGACCGCGGCTGATCCCGATGATGCAGTGAAACGAAAGAGACTCCGGTCCGATCTGCTTTTGGCGCTGGATGTCGTGCGGATCGACCTGCCGCCATTGCGAAATCGGCCCGAAGACATTCGTATGCTGGCCAAGCGTTATCTGACCTTTTTCAACGGGGAGAATCGCCGGACAATCGGTGGATTTACCGCCGAAGCGACGAACGCCCTCGAGCAGTATCCGTGGCCAGGCAATACTCGCGAATTGCGAAACCTCATTGAGCGGGCCGTGATCCTGTGCCCCGGCGACACGATCGACATCGACCATTTCCCTCCAAATCTGCTGCGAAATTCGGGCAAATATGGCATCGGCGATCTTGTTCCCCTGGACACCATTGAAGATTTGCACATTCAGCGCGTCCTCGATTCCACCGGTTCGATCAAGGGGGCGGCGGCGGTGCTGGGCATCGGCGTGAGTACGATGGTGCGCTGGATGAAGCGGACGAAGATCACCGGGCCGACAATCCGCGAGCCCGCGATGGCCGACGCGGCGGGAGCCGATCATGACAAGCCTCAGGGCTAAGCTCGCCGTCGGCTTTGGAGGATTGCTGCTGATCCTGCTGGTAGTGAGTCTGCTCAGCATGATCGTTCTCACGCGATATAGCCATACGCTCGAGCGCGTCTTTCGCGAAAACTATGATAGCGCCATTTATTGCGAGCAAATGAAGGCGTCGCTCGATGCGCTCGACGGCCGCGCCCAAGCGATAGCGTGGGGCGATTCTGATTCGTCAGTTCAAGCCAATCCGGCTGCCGAAAAGGAGAAGTTCGAAACGAATTTGAATTTGCAATTGGCCAATTGCACGCTCCCCGGTGAGCTGGAACGCACCCGGCAATTGGCATCAATCTGGAGCGATTACCGCCGGGCCTACGAGCAGTTTGATGCGGCGCCCAATGGCTCGCGAGACTTGTACCGCCGTGTTTTACTTCCGCAACATCAGTCGGTGAAGCGCGCCGCCGAGCAACTCGCCGACATGAACATGTCCAATATGGTGTCGGTCGATGGGCAAGTAAAGCGGACACTGATTGGCGTGAAACGCGCTCTTCTCACGCTGGTCCTCGTGGCCATCCTGCTGGCAGCAACATTGGTTGCTACCGTGGGCGCCACGATCCTTAGACCCCTTCGAACTTTGACGCTGTCAGCTCGGCAGATCGCCAGCGGAAACCTCGATCTGCATATGCCTGTGCGATCGCGCGATGAGGTCGGGCGATTAACCGAGGCATTCAACTCTATGGCACTACGCCTGCGTGAATTCAAAAGGCTTGATGCCGATCGATTCCTTCGAACGCAACAGACGACGCAGCTTGCAATCGACAGCCTGCGCGATGCAGTGATCGTCATCGGCCCGAAAGGTGTCGTTGAAATTGCCAATCATGCCTCGGAATTGCATTTCAAAATTGTGCCCGGAAAAGTGATTCAAGATGGAGATCCAAGGTGGCTGGGAGAGATATTTGCCGAAGTTTCGCGAACGGGCGAACCTTTTGCACCAGAAAGCTACAAGTCGGCAATTCAGCTTTTTGAAAATGGGAAAGAACGATTTCTGCTCCCGCGCGCCGTGCCGATGCTCGATGGTGAAGGGGAGTCAATTGGCGTGGCCGTGATACTCGTCGATGTCACACAGCTGCGTCACGCCGATGAACTCAAGAGTGGACTCGTATCGACCGTCTCCCATGAACTTCGCACGCCTCTCACCGCATTGCGGATGGCGATTTCGCTGTTGCAGGGAAGCAAGGTCGGCGATCTGACCGCGCGACAGCGGACTTTGGTCAATGCTGCCGGTGAAGAAAGTGAGCGATTGTTCCGGATCATCGATGATCTGCTGAACATCAGCCGGATTGAATCGGGCCGAGCCCAATTTGACATGCGCCCAAGCAGCCCGCGGGGAATCATCGATTCCGTTATTGAACCAATCCGCGACGCGTTCGAGCAAAAGGGTCTTCGGCTTGAAGTCGATTGTCCGACCGAACTGCCGGAGGTTCAAGCTGACGCAACGTTCATCGCACACGCCCTGGGTAATCTATTGGCCAACGCGCTCAAATTTACCCCGACAGGCGGAAGCGTCACGATCGGCGCGAAAACTGAGGATCATGGCGTGACGTTTTTTGTACGTGACACCGGCCCTGGCATTCCTCCACAGTTTGCCGACCGCATTTTCGAAAAATTCTTTCGCATTCCGCGCCCCGATGGGCCAGCAGGCGTTGGTCTTGGCCTGGCCATCGCCAAAGAAATCATTGAAGCGCATCATGGCCAAATTCATTTCCATCCCAACGACGACGGCGGCTCGGTCTTCTCTTTCACGCTCCCCGCAGCTCCATTACTAGCCACTGGAATAAACCAGCGATAAAATGTGCTTGTGATGCTGTTCAAGGATTCGCATTGGGCAGCGCGCCAGCACCTTCTTTTTTTGCCAGGTTATCTCAATGAGTGTGATCCGATTTGATGCGACCCCCGTTATCCGCGCTAATTGCCCGCACCCATACCCGGCCTCGCGTGGGATTCCGCAGTGGCTGAAGAAAACGCCAATGGATTTAGAAAGGGAAAATTGGTCCACCGTGAAGCGGTGCCCGCCGTTCCTTGAAGCCATGACATCGGGCTACATTATTCCATTAGCAGAAGATTGCAGTTTTATCCGCGACCCCGATGGCCGGATCCATGTGAAGTCGAACAATAATATCGTCGAAGGACATGCCGCCGACCAGTACGCCGAGTCTCCGTTCGCGCATTACCCGGTCGCCAAGTTCTTGAATCCATGGGCGGTTGTGACCGAGCCGGGCTACTCCACCTTGTTCATCGCGCCGATCAATCGCTGGGACATTCCGTTCTTTCCACTCTCAGGCGTGGTGGAAACCGATACCTACTACAACCACATCAATTTCCCCGCGATCTGCACATTAGCGCCCGGAAGTCAGTACATGCTGCCCAGGGGAACTCCGGTCATCCAGGCAATTCCCTTCCGCCGCGAGGAATGGAAAATGGAAATCGGAGAAATGGATAATGCGCGGGTCCAGCAAATGCGCGATCAGTTGGATGCCAATCCGCACATGTATAAGGAACAATACTGGCTGAAGCATCAGTTTGAGTGACGGCTTCCCAGCAATTCTGCGCTGCGCAGCGTGTTTTTGAGCAGCATCGCGACCGTCATCGGACCCACGCCACCTGGCACGGGAGTGATTCGCGAGACTTTGGGATAGACTCCCTCGGCATCGACATCCCCCACCGTCTTCTTACTTCCATCGGCAAGCGTGATGCGATTGATGCCAACGTCTATGACAATCGCGCCTTCCTTGACATGCTCGGCGGTGATCAGGCCGGGTTTTCCAACCGCGACAACAAGAATTTCAGCCCGCTTAGTGTGAGCGGCAAGATCGCGCGTCGCGATGTGGCAGAGCGTAATCGTCGCCATCTGCTCCGAAAGCAGCAGCGCAATCGGCTTTCCAGCAATTTCACTTGCGCCGACGACGACCGCTTCCGCGCCGCGGAGGGTCACACCGGTCGATTTGATCAATTCGATAACCGCCAGGGCGGTGCATGGAGCGATCAGAGTATGTCCATAGACGACATAACCGATGTTAGCAGGATTGACGCCTTCGACATCTTTGATTGGGTTAATCTGATACTGCAATGCCGTCGCATCCAGATGCCGAGGCAGCGGCAGATGAAGCATGATGCCGGTGACGCTGGTGTCGCGGTTCAGCGTAGCGAGTGTGGCCTCGACGGTCTGGCGATCGACATCGCCCGGCAACGTTCGCAGCTCATAGCTGATGCCGACCGCTTCGCACGCCTCGCGCTGGCGCTGGGCATACAACTCACCGGCCGGCGTGGAACCGACGAGCAGTGCCGTCAGGTGAACCGCCCTGCCCTGCCGGGCGATATTCTTTACCCCGGCGGCAACTTCCTCTCGCAACTTCGCGGCCAAGCCCGCACCATCGATCCACTTCTCTGCCATAGGCCCTCACGTTAAGGGCGAAGGTTGCAAAAGTAAAAACCGGACAAAGCAATCACCAGCAGAGGATGAATGACATGATCGGGGAAGGCGATTTTCCTCCCGCCCCCGGTACGCCGGGGGAGGGCTGGGGAGGGGGTTGTACGCTTTGTCGCGAGGCCACCAAAGCCATTTGACCGGCCGCGCATCTTTACCGATCGGGGTAGGGAAGGCCGATTGGTTCGGCCTTCCCTCCCGCCAAACCGGACTGGCGGATTTCCCGCATCCGGCTTTCCAGTCAGTGGGCTGCCTGCACAGATCGGCACTCTCGCGCGTGG
>Ga0134128_10000453_pt1 | contig 57158 bp, 51 predicted proteins | sample KB31754_FD_96462 | JGI IMG/M metagenome (GOLD analysis project Ga0134128, IMG submission 96462) | Terrestrial soil microbial communities with excess Nitrogen fertilizer from Kellogg Biological Station, Michigan, USA - KB3-175-4 | ecosystem: Environmental > Terrestrial > Soil > Unclassified ... | reverse complement strand
CGGCCTGGTTGGCGACGACGCTGCAAGTGCCGCCGGCGACGAGGGTGACGGTGCTGCCGGAGACGGTACAAACGCCGGTGGTGGCCGAACTGAAGGAAACTGCCAGGCTGGAGCTGGCCGTGGCGCTGACGCCGAATGCCGCGCTGCCGTAGGCCTTGTTGGCCAGTGCGCCGAAGGTGATGGTCTGCGCCTTGCCCAGTACTGTGAAGGATTGAGTGACCTGGGTAGCGGCATTGTAATTGCTGTTGCCGCTCTGATTGGCGGCGATGGTGCAGGTGCCTGCGGCAGTGGCGCTCACGGCGTTTGCACCGGAGGGGCTGCAGATGCTGGGTGTTTGCACCGAATAGGCCACCTGCAGGCCGGAGCTGGCCGTCGCCGTCAAGGTCTGATTGCTACCGCCCACGTTCATGCTGGCTGGCGCCGGGAAGGTTATGGTTTGATTGTTTTTGCTGACGGTGAAGGTTTGTGCAACGTTCTGCGCGGGGTTGTAGTTCGTAACCGGCCCGGCTGCTGCGGTGATGGTGCAACTGCCGACGCCGACGATGGTCGCAGTCGTCCCGGAAACGTTACAGATGCTGGTGGTGCTGCTGCTGAATGTGACCGGGTTGTTGATGCTATTGGTAGCATTGAGCGTGAACGGCGCCACGCCATAGGTCGTATTGGCAATCGCCGGGAAGGTGATGGTTTGCGTGCCATTGGTCACGGAGAAGGATTGCTTCTTTTCCGGGGCCGCAGCATAGGTGGCATTGCCGGCCTGGTCGGCGGCGATGGTGCAGGTGCCGGTGGCAACAAAGCTGACCGTGCTGCCTGATACGGTACAGATGCCGGTCGTGCTGCTGCTGAAGCTCACGGGCAGGCCGGAGCTGGCCGTGGCCGAGACGCTGAGCGTGGTGCCATAGGCCTGCGAGGCAATGGTGCCGAAGGTGATGGTCTGCGCCGTCAGTGCACTGGCCGCCGGGCTGGCGGCGAGGCCTGCCATGGCGAGCAAGGTGCAGGCAAACTGAGTGATGCGGTTCTGGATTGGTCGAATCACGATCTTCCCTTTTACTGTTCTTTTGCTTCTTGTACTGTTCTGTTTTGCAGCTTCGATTGGCTTCGGCGGGCGCTTGCCTGTTTTCTTTTGCGCTCTTTTCCGGAACCGGCTTACATCTGCACCACGGCCACCGGCATGTCGCCCAGGTAGATGTAGTCGCGCTGGCGGGTGCTGCCGCCGCTGGTATCGACTTCGCCGATCAGCTTGCCGCCTATGTCGTATTCAAAGACGGTGCTGCCGGCGCCACTGACTTTTTGCACGCGCTGGCCCAGCGCGTTGATGGTGTATTGCACGTTGTCGGTGGCGGTGATGGCGCCGCTCATGCGGCCGCGCGCGTCATAGACATATTGGTTGACGCCGTTGTTGGTGATGCTGCCGTTGGCGTCGGTGCTGTAGACCAGGGTCTGGGCGGCGCTGATCTGTTGCAACTGGTTGCTGTTGGGCGCGATGGTGTAGCTGTTGCCCGACGAATTGACCGTGCTGCCGGTGCGGTTGCCGTTGGCGTCATAGCTGTAGCCCTGGCTGTTGCTTGAGGTGAGGGCGCTGGTGAGGCGGTCGAGCGGGTCGTAGCCGTAGGTGGTGTTGTTGGCCGGCGTGGCGGCGTCGGTGGTGTTGATGATATTGCTGGCGCCGTCGTAGGTGAGCGTGTGCACCTGGCCGTTGAGGGTGTAGCTGGTGATGCGGCCGGACTGGTCATAGCCGCGCGTGACGGGGTTGCCTGCACTGTTGACGTAGCTCTTGACGCCGCCAAACGGCTGGTATTGCACCTGCGACACCAGTACGGTGGTGACGTTGTTGCGCGTGCTGCTGATCTGGCTGATGCGGCCCACGGGGTCGCGGGTGTAGCCGATGGTGCGCCCGCTGGGGTAGGTGACGCTGGCCAGGCGGCCGGCGCTGTCGTAGCCGTAGGCGGTGGTGTACGACGCCGGCGTGGTGGCGCCGCCCGGTGCGGCGGCAACATTGATGATGCGCGTTTCGCTGACGATGCGCCCGCCGACGTCATAGGTGAAGCTGATGCTGCCGCTGGCGTCGCTGATGCTGGACAGGCGCCCGATGGCGTTCGTGCCCTGGTCGTAGGTGTAGGTGACGCTGCTATTGTCGGCATACGTGATGCTGGCGAGGCGGTTCAGCACGTCGTAGCTGTATTGCGTGGTCTGCTGCTTGGCGTCGGTGCGCTTGATGAGGTTGCCGCCTGCATCGTAAGTGTTGACGGTGGTGCCGGTGTCGGGGCTTTGCAACTGGTTGAGGTTGTTCAAGCCGTCGATGCCGTAGGTGGTTATGAGGCTGCGCGGGTCGGTGACGGATGTCAGGTGATTGAGCGGGTCGTAGCCGAATTGGGTTACGCCTTGCTTGGGGTCGGTCGTGGTGTTGCGGCGGTTCAGCGCGTCATAGCCGATTTGCGTAACGTGGCCGAGGGCGTCGGTGATCTTAGTCAGGTTGTCGTTGTTATCATAGACGTAGTTGTAGACGATGGTGCCCGGCGCATTCTGTGCTGAGGCTTGCACGGACAGGCCTCCAAGCAGGGCGAACAGGGTCTTGCGCAGCGCCGCCGGGCGCGCTGGTTGCTGGTTGCGGCGCGCGATCAGGCTCATCGGCTTCATTGGGCGGCTCCGGTGACTTGTTGCAGGCGGTTGACGGTGTCGAAGATGCGCGTCACCTGGCGCGTGAGCGTGCCATTGGGGTCTTTCACCGTTTCGCTGGTGCGGTTGTCCATCAGGTCGAGCGTGTAGTTGATGGAGTCGCCCAGGCTGTCCTGGATTTTGGTGAGACGGTGCGCGGGGTCGTAGGTGTAGCTGACGGTGGAGTTGTCGGGCAATGTGACTTGCAGCAGTTGGCCGGCGTTGTCATAGCCATAGGTGGTGTTTTGCACGATGCTGCCCGCCGTGACGGTCTTGCTGGTGAGCCAGCCGCGAGGCGAATAACTCAGCGCCGTGGTGGCGCCGTTGGGGTCGGTGATCAATCCGACGCGGCCGTTGGCGTCGTAATTGGTCAATGTGGTGACCTGGCCCAAGGCGTTTGTGATGGTGTAGAGGTTGCCCTGAGTGTCGTAGGTGTAGGTTGTCACGTCGTTGACGTCGGTGCGCGGGCCGGTGGCGGTGAGGACCTGGCCGCTGGTGTTATAAGTATAGGTCCAGATGCGGCTATTGCCATTTGCTGCAACGGTCTTGCTGCGCAGGTTGCCGCTGGTATCGTAGTCGAGCGTGGTGGTGCGGCCCGGTTCGGTGATGACAGTAGGCAGGCGGAACGTCGGGTGCCATTGCGTGGTGATGGTGCGCGCCTGTGCTGTGCCGTATGCCTCGGTACGACTGGTTTCCAGGTCACGCGTCAGGTCGGAGCTATAAGTTGTAACGTTGCCGTTGAAATCTGTGTGGCTGGCAACATTGCCGTTTGCATCGAATGTGTTCGAGCTTATACGGGTGCAGTTGGTGCCGCAGGTCTGCGTGATGGAGCCCACGTTCGCATAGTTGTCGACGACTTGCACACCAAAAGTTTCTGTGGAGCCGAGAGCATTGGTTGCACTGGTCGAAGCTGGATCGGGGAAGCTGAACGTGTATTTCTCAACACCACCGGCGTGCTCTGAGCTGACAGCATTGCCGTAGCTGTCATAGTTCCAGGTGGCGAAGCGGCTGCCGTTTTCGTCGATGATGCCGCTCAAGGCGGTGGTAAAGTACTGGTTTTCGTAGACGTATTGCCTCGTGTTCCCATCCGGGTAGGTGACGCTGTTGAGGTTGTTGCCAGCGTAAGCGTAGGTGTAGCTACCTCCATTGGGGTCGGTCGCGCCTACGAGACGACCGCTACTGTCATATTTGAATGACAGCGTGTGGCCGAAGGAGTCGGTAACGCTCGATAGCAAGGTAATTAAGGTGGCTGGATCTTGCGTGTATTGCAGCGTTTGGGTCAGGCCTGCTCGGTTGCTGATGGACAGTAACCTGCCGTTCATATCGTATTGCTCGGTCTCGTCATTCTCATTGACGTAGGTGAAGCCTGTACCATTCCCCGCGTTATCGAACTGCTGGGTCAACGCCGTCTGGCCTTCGCTAGAGTTAGGTACCCATACGCCATTTGTCCAGGTAAAGGTCAGACTACTGCTATCCCCGCGGAAAAGCACCACGATCGGTGACATGCCGATTGTCATGCGCAAGCTGCGATCATAGTTTATGCGCCAGCTGGTATCGATCGCGACCTGGCTCGACTTGGCATCAATCGTTGTTGGTTGGGGCGAGGGGACGCCGAGAATTTTCTCCGGAAACTGCCCCCAACCAGGTGGTGGATTGAACTGGCTCAAATCGTTGGGAGTATTCGGACTACGCAGTAGGCCGAAAAGCGGATTCTGGGAATAATACATACCCATTTTTACGCCCGGACCATTCCCCGTGCTGTGATAGGTTCTTTTGAGGACGAGTGGAAATGCCCCCACTCCTTGGTAGTCGAGTTCGGTTTGCCTTTTATCGCCAGTCACAGCGTTGACGGGATTTCCCCGGTCAGGACTCTCACCACTTTGCTTGCAATTGCATGGCGCTGGCTTGACACAGACGCCTATAGTTTGGTCAGTGTGCCCCTGGAGTTCACCATCTTCGCAAACCCAAATCGGGACCGCGACGCCAAATACTCCCGGCGGTCCAACGACAAAGCCGGGCGTAGTACTGTGATGGACGGAAAGGCACAAGTATTCCCCTGGGTTGTTGCTTGGTTTCACGCCGCTGTACGTGTAGTATGAAAAGTAGCCGGCCTGCGGGTTTCCAGAGGAATCCCAGTAGGCTTCGGGGGTTGGAGTTCCGTCGTTTCCGAAGTTTGCCAAGCAACTCTGATTGGGTGTTTCGAAAGTTGGAGTCGTTTTAACCCACGGATTGCCTCTGGTCGAACTCCAAGGATAGTATTCCAACACTGGCGGTGCCAAAGTTTGTGCGAACGCACCTTCCCAGAGCATCAGGAGCAAGAACGCCAATATGACTCGCGTCACAAGTGAGAGGAACCTGGAGGAATCTGAACGCCCGACCGAGAATGCGAAATACCCGAATCTTGCCATATTCAATTCTGCTTTCAACTGTTCACTCCCATTTTCAATTTATTATCCGGTTAGAAGCGAAGCCTCTACGAATCAACTTCGGTCGTACCAATTCGAACTGCGGCTCAAATTGAGCAAAAGATGCGTCAGCGCCGCCTTACGATGCCAATTGCAATACTCAAATCCGGATGATCCCCATGAATTCAGCAGCAAACACTGAATCCTGATTAACCAGCGCAGACGATGCCTGAGCGCTCAAATCTCTCGCCGTCGTCAAAAGACGCCATGCAAATTTTACAATTCCGGAAATTTCCCATTGTTGCAGCCAGCATGCGCGGCCTGTTTGGCAGGCTCTATCTCAGCTTCGAAAAGCGGTGGCACTTTTTTGTCGATTATTTTTGCCGCTTGACGGCTGCAATGATATCAAAGAATCGCGTTGAACTTTTAGAGTTTTTGTGTAATTTATTTGCGCCAGATGAACAAAACAATGCTTAAGTGGCAATCTAGTTGAGACGAATCTCATATAACCCGTCATAGTTGAAAGGTGAGATTGACAACAGCATGACATACTCGCAATTTTTCGAATCGGAGTGGGCAGGGCCAGCGCGTTACGGTGCCGGGTTTTGCCACCCTGCGGATGGCTCGCGCTGGCGACAGCCGGTCGGCACTGCGCGAGTGTGACGGACTGGCCTTGTTGCGCGGCATTTTGCATTCGGCGGTCTGTAGTGCGGTTTTGCAGCAGCCGCACATAAAGGGGGAGTGCCACTTCATATTGATCAACGATGCGGCGGCCATCTTGCAATCCATTGGAACAGTGGCCCGATCTGAATTGGGGCCGGTTCTTGACACCCGCATCGCAAACCAGTTGACGCAGCCAAACAGATTCGCGTAATCTAAAAAAGCCTTCATTTCAAGGCAACGTCGCTCAGACGGTTCTGGGCGCTTACGTGAGACAACCAATGACTGCATCTTCGAGCAAGCGCCGTTTTGCGCGCATTGATCGCCTTCCTCCCTACGTTTTCAATATCACGTCCGAACTGAAGCTTGCCGCCCGGCGGCGCGGTGAAGACATCATCGACCTGAGCATGGGCAACCCGGACGGGCCGACGCCTGCCCACATCGTGGCCAAGTTGAATGATGTGGCGCAGCGGCCCGATACGCATGGCTATTCCGCTTCCAAGGGGATTCCGCGCTTGCGCCGCGCCATTTCGCGCTGGTACCACGACCGTTACGAAGTCGAGATCGACCCGGACACGGAAGCCATCGTCACGATCGGCTCCAAGGAGGGCTTGGCGCATCTGATGCTCGCGGCCGTGGACCGCGACGATACCGTGCTGGTGCCGGACCCGAGTTACCCGATCCATATCTATGGCGCGGTCATTGCCGGGGCGCATATCCGTTCCGTGCCGATCGGGCCGGGCATCGATTTTTTCGAGGAACTGGAGCGCACGATACGGGGCAGCTATCCGAAGCCGAAGATGATGGTGCTAGGCTTTCCATCGAACCCGACGGCGCAGTGCGTGGAGCTGGATTTTTTCGAGCGGGTGGTGGCGCTGGCCAAGAAGCATGACATCTTCGTGGTGCATGACCTGGCCTATGCCGACATTGTGTTCGATGGCTGGAAGGCGCCGTCGATCATGCAGGTGCCCGGTGCCAAGGACATTGCTGTCGAGTTTTTCACGCTTTCCAAGAGCTATAACATGGCCGGCTGGCGCATCGGGTTCATGGTGGGCAACCCTGACCTGGTGGCGGCGCTGGCGCGCATCAAGAGTTACCACGACTATGGCAGCTTCACGCCGGTGCAGGTGGCGGCGATTGCCGCGCTGGAAGGCGACCAGCAATGCGTGCGCGATATTGCCCTGCAATACCAGAAGCGCCGCGACGTGCTGGTGAAGGGCCTGTGCGAAGCCGGCTGGGAAGTGGAAAGCCCGAAGGCGTCGATGTATATCTGGGCGCGCATTCCCGAGCAGTACCGCAGCCTGGGTTCGCTCGAATTTGCACGCCGCCTGCTGGACCAGGCGAAAGTGGCAGTTTCGCCTGGCATCGGCTTTGGCGACAATGGCGACGACCACGTGCGGTTTGCCTTGATCGAGAATGAGGCGCGCATACGGCAGGCGGTGCGCGGTATCAAGGCGATGTTGAAGCAGCCTTTGGCCAAAGGCGGATAACCGTCCTGGCGCCGGGCCATGCAGACCAATGCGGCCCGGCGTTATTTGTATATCCGATTTTCTTCGTTTCCTTCCCGGCTGGCGCGCCCTACACTGGCGCCGTCAACTTATTGAGGAATGGAAAGTTCATGCGTACCACCCAGTTATTGAAGGTCTTGTTTGCCGGCGCCATGGCGTTCGGTGCGTTTGCCAGTGTTGCCGCCCATGCCGACCAGCTTGGTGACATCAAGAAGAAGGGTGAGATTGTGTTTGGCGTGCTGGGCACGGACGAGCCGAACAGTTTCATCGACCCGCAGACGCGCGACTATATCGGTTATGAAGTCGATATTGCCAAGGCAGTGGCGCAAAAGATCGGGGTGAAGCCGGTGTTCAAGCAATTGGCGGTGGCGGCGCGCATTCCCGAATTGCAGCAGGGCCACGTGGATGTGCTGGCCGCGTCGCTGACGCATAACAAGGAACGCGAAGCGCAGATCGATTTTGCGCTGACCCATTTCATCACCGGTTCCAAGGTGCTGGTGGCGAAGTCGAGCGGTATCCATGGCATTGCCGACCTGGCCGGCAAGCGTGTGTTGACGGTGAAGGGCGGCACGCAGGGCCCGAACCTGTTGCGCGTGGTGCCGACGGCGCAGATCATCACCTTCGAGACGACCCAGCAAGCCTTCCAGGCGCTGCAGCAGGGCAAGGGCGTGGCTTATGTGAACGACGAGTCTTCGCTCTATGACGACGTGCACAAGCTGGGTCCGCGCGGGTCCGACTATGAGATCCTGCCGCAGAACCTGAATGTGGAACCGCTGGCCTTGGGCATCCGCAAGGGTGAGCCGGCACTGAAGGCGGCGATTGACGATGAGTTGCGCGCACTGGAAGCCTCCGGTGAAGCCAACCGCCTGTATGACAAATGGTATGGCAAGGACAGCAAGCTGAAGTTTGCACCGCGCACTTTCAAGATCGAGACCGACAAGATTGACGATAACAAGGTGACCGGCTGATTGTTCCATCGGTTTTACAGATTGCCGCCCGCCATTCTGCACGATGGCGGGCGCTTGCTGTTTGACTGCCTCGCCCTGAATCATGTCTTTTGATCTCTCCCTGCTGCTCTCCGGCCCTTACCACGACATGCTGCTGGCAGGTTTGCGCCTGTCGCTGACGCTGCTGGTGGTGACCTTCGCGCTGGCTTTTCCGCTGGGGGCGCTGGTGGCGCTGGCGCGGCTGTCGCCTTTTGCGCTGTTGCGCGGGCTGGGCGTGCTGTTCATCGAGTCGCAGCGCAATGTGCCGCTGTTGGCGCACCTGCTGTTCTGGTATTTCGGCGCGCCTGAATTGCTGCCTGATGCGGGCCGGCAATGGCTGTATGCGCATGATGTGGAAACCATCGCCGCCGCAGTGGCGATCACGTTGTATTACGCGGCCTTCATGTCGGAAGACGTGCGCAGCGGTATCCGCGCGGTGCCGGCGGTGCAGTTTGAGGCGGCGCGTTCGCTGGGCTTGCCCTGGCTGGCGTCGATGCGGCTGGTGGTGCTGCCGCAGGCCTTGCGCGTGGTGGTGCCGCCGCTGCTGTCGCAGACGCTCAATATCTGGAAGGACACCAGCATCGCCACCGTGATCGGCACGGCGGAATTGATGTACCAGGCGGCCAAGGTGGAAACGGCGACCTTCCGCAGCTTTGAGGCATTCACCTTTGCCACGCTCAGTTACCTGGCGGTGTCGCTGCTCATTTCGGCGGCGGCCAGCCTTTATCACCGGCGCTATCCGCCGCGCGCACTATAAGGTCGGGCATGACGTTTTCTGAAGTCATTGACAGTTACTGGCTGTATTTCCTGTTCGGGCAATTCCCGCACGGGCCCCTGGGCGGCCTGGCGCTGACGCTGGTGCTGGCTTCATTGGGTTTGCTGCTGGCTTCGCCGCTGGGCCTGCTGCTTGGGCTGGCACGGGTGAGCCCCTTGCCCTGGCTGCGCCATCCCGTGACGGCGCTGGTGTTCGTGGTGCGCGGCACGCCGCTCTTGATGGTGATTTTCTGGGCGTATTTTTTCCTGCCCAGCGTCACCGGCGTGCAGACCGGCCAGTTCGCCACCATGCTGATGGCGCTGGTGCTGTTCGACAGTTGCTACCTGGCCGAGATCGTGCGTGCCGGCGTGAAGGGCTTGCCGCGCGGGCAGATGGAGAGTGCGCGTTCGCTCGGCCTGCCGTGGTTTGCGGCGATGCGGCTGGTGGTGTTGCCGCAGGCGCTGCGCCACATGCTGCCTTCGCTGGTGAACCAGTTCATTTCCACCATCAAGGAAACCTCACTGGGCTATATCATCGGCTTGACCGAAGTGTCTTTCATCGCGACCCAGGTCAATACCCAGGTGTTCATCTACCCCACGCAGATCTACCTGGTGCTGGGCCTGACTTATTTTGTGCTGTGCTTTGCCCTGTCGCGCCTTGCGTTCTGGCTGGAGCGCCGCTTCAACCAGACGGCGCGCGTTGCCGCATTCACCCTATGATCCGATTTGAAAACGTGAACAAGTGGTACGGCAAGTACCACGCGCTGGTCGATGTCAGCGAAACCTTTGCCAAGGGCGAGGTGGTGGTGGTGTGCGGCCCGTCCGGATCGGGCAAGTCCACGCTGATCCGCACTATCAACCGGTTAGAGCCGATCGATTCGGGGCAGATCTGTATCGACGGCCAGGACGTCCATGCCAAGGGGCGCGACGTGAACCTCTTGCGCGCGCAGATCGGTTTTGTGTTCCAGCAGTTCAACCTGTTCCCGCACCTGAGCGCGCTGGAAAACTGCACCGTGGCGCCGGTGCACCTGAAGCGTGCCGGCAAGGCGGAAGCGCGCGAACGGGCGCTGGCCCTGCTTGAACGCGTGGGCCTGGCGCACAAGGCCGATGTGCTGCCGTCGGAATTGTCGGGCGGGCAGCAGCAGCGCGTGGCGATTGCGCGCGCACTGGCGATGCAGCCGCCGCTGATCCTGTTCGACGAGCCGACCTCCGCGCTCGACCCGGAAATGGTGGGCGAGGTGCTGCAGGTGATGAAAGACCTGGCACGCGATGGCATGACCATGGTGGTGGTGACACACGAGATGGGCTTTGCGCGCGAAGTGGCCGACCGGGTGCTGTTCATGGACCAGGGGCAGGTGCTGGAGCGCGGCTCGCCGGAGCAGTTTTTTACCAAACCGGAACATCCGCGGGCGCGGCAGTTTTTATCTGATATCCGGGCGGTGCCGGTGGTTTGATGGTCGCGCAGGTTGTGGCTTGGCTTTACTTCCCGCGCCTTGAGAAAAAGTAGCTTGCATATGCGATTTACTTTGTAGCTTGCCCGGCTGCACTTGGTTAAGCTTACTTATCATCCAAGGAGCTTCTCACATGAAACTGGAAACGCTTGCCGTGCACGCCGGCTATTCGCCGGACCCGACCACCCGCGCCGCCGCCGTGCCGATCTACCAGACCGTGTCGTATGCGTTTGACGACACGCAGCATGGCGCCGACCTGTTCGACCTCAAGGTGCCGGGAAATATCTACACCCGCATCATGAACCCGACCCAGGACGTGCTGGAGCAGCGCGTGGCGGCGCTGGAGGGCGGCATTGCGGCGCTGGCGCTGGCGTCGGGCCAGTCGGCCATCACCTATTCGATCCTGACCATTGCCGAGGCCGGCGACAATATCGTGTCGGCCGCGACGCTGTATGGCGGCACCTACAACCTCTTTGCCCACACACTGCCGCAGTTCGGCATCACAGTGCGCTTCGCCGACTACCGCGACCCGGCGTCGTTCAAGGCGCTGATCGACGAGCGGACCAAGGCCATCTATTGCGAATCGATCGGCAACCCGCTGGGCAATATCACCGATATTGAAAAACTGGCAGAGATCGCGCACCGGCATGGCATACCGCTGATCGTGGACAATACGGTGCCGTCGCCCTACCTGCTGCGGCCGATCGAGTTCGGCGCCGACATCGTGGTGCATTCCTTGACCAAATACCTGGGTGGGCATGGCAACAGCATTGGCGGGGTGATTGTGGATAGCGGCAAGTTTCCCTGGGCCGAACACAAGGAGCGCTTCCGCCGCCTGAATGAGCCGGACGTGTCCTACCACGGCGTGGTGTACACCGAAGCGCTCGGGCCGGCAGCCTATATCGGCCGGGCGCGCGTGGTGCCCTTGCGCAATACCGGTGCGGCAATCAGCCCGTTCAATGCCTTCCTGATTTTGCAGGGCATTGAGACCTTGGCGCTACGCCTGGACCGGATCACGGAAAACACGCGCAAGGTGGCCGATTACCTGCAGCGCCATGAGAAGGTGAAGTGGGTCAATTACGCGGGCCTGCCCGACCACCCCGATCACCAGTTGGCGCTGAAGTACCTGGGCGGGAAGCCGTCGGGCATCCTGACCTTCGGCGTGAAGGGCGGCGACAGCGACCCGCGTGCCGGCGGCGCGCGCTTCCAGGATGCATTGAAGCTGTTCACCCGCCTGGTCAATATCGGCGACGCCAAATCGCTGGCCTGCCACCCGGCATCGACCACGCACCGGCAGTTGTCGCCGGAAGAACTGGTGAAGGCGGGGGTGACGGAAGACACGGTGCGGCTGTCGATCGGGATCGAGCATATCGATGACTTGATTGCCGATTTGGCGCAGGCTTTGGAGGTGGTGTAGGGCACGCTTTCAGGCAGTCACCGGCCTTGCCGATAAGGACGTCATTTTTTCATCTCGATATCAATGATGGCCTGCCCTTTGTCCTTGAGGACGGCCGCGATCAGGTCGGCGAACACGGCCGTGCCGTTGTCGGAATTGGTGAAAATGATCAAACCTTCCCGCGAGGTCGGCAGCAGGAATACCAGCGTCTGCACGCCGGGGTCGGAGCCGCCGTGCGATAGCGCGGTTTCACCGCCGGGCAGGCCGGTGTAAAGTTCCCAACCCAGGCCCATGTATTTCTGGCCCCGGGTTTGCACCGCTGGTGCCGTCATCTGCGCATAGAGGTCCTTGCTGATGCCGTCCGCATTCAGGATGGCGACCAGGAAACGGCCGTAGTCGCCCACGGTGGTTTTCAGGAGGTCGGCGGCGTTGGCTTCGCTGTTTTCCGTTACGGCCAGCACCTTGCCGCTGGCGTCATGCGGGCTGGCGATGCGCTTTGTATCGCGCGCAGCGTTCCAGGTGAAGTGGGTGTCGTGCATGCCCAGGGGCTGGAAGATTCGCGTGCTGGCCAATTGTTCCAGCGGCTGGTGGAACTTGGCTTCCAGTGCGTGGCGCAGGTATTCGAAGCCTTCGCCGGAGTAGCCATAGCGCGTGCCCGGTGCGGCCTCGAAGGCCAGCTTGCCGCCCTTGTTTTGCCAGCGCCAGTTGGGGAAGCCGCTTTGGTGGTTCAGCACGTGGCGCGTGGTGAGCAATTTCGCGCGCGGGTCGTCTTTCACGTCGGGGTCGGTCCAGAATTGTGCGAGCGGGGCATCGATGTCCCACTGGCCCTGGCTGGCCAGTTTCAGCACCAACGCTGAAGTAACGGTCTTGGTAACGGAGGCGACGTTGAACAAGGTGTCCACCGAAGCCGGCTCACCGTGTTGGCGTTCGCCATAGACCTGCACGCTCTGCAACTGGCCGTGACGGATCACGCCCAGGCCGAGCGCGGGGATGTGTTTGGCGGCCAGCCAGGCTTCGACCTGTTGCGGGTTGTCGAAGGACGGGAGCGCTGGTTTGGTTTCTTGCGCGTGGGCGGATATGCTGAGCAGCAACGCCCCTGCGAGGGCTATCAGTATGGCGAGCGGGCGGCGGGATTGGCGCTGAACTGAGTTGGACATGGCGGTCTCCTGTGAGATGCCAACATTATCAGGGGTGGGTGCGGCAGGTGGCGCGATTGCGACAGGATGCAGGAATGTGGGAGTGGGCTGCAGGTTGATGGCTTCGCCGGCCTTAATGCGGGTGCGTTGTAATACATCAATTATTTCTTACCGTCCGGACTTATGGTACGGCGTTTTTCCGTAGCGCCGATGGTGCAAAGCGGTCTGTGCCTTCTTGTGCCATTGCCTGTTGCTACGTCTTACCAGAAGCGGGCAGGCTATGAGGCACTGCAACACGGGAACGATCAATAGATCATGCCCACTTCAACCAGCGGCCCACGAAACGCCTCTGCCAACTCGCGCACGAATTCGCGCGCCGGCAGTGCCCGCAGGGTTTCGCAAAACTTCGGCAAATCTTTACCGAAGTCCAGCACCACGGCGCCACGCCAGAAGCCGTTGAAATGATCCCAGGCGTGCAGGCCCGGCTGGGTTTGGGGCAGGTGGATTTTTACCTCGGGCGGCTTGGCGAAAGCCTGCGCCGGCTGGTATTCATTGAATGCCTTTGAGATGGGGTAGGGAATGTCTTGTGCCTGCTGGCCTGCGCTTGATTGAATTGACGTGAGTTCGAAATAGAATTGTTCGTCTGAAGGCTGGATGCGGTAGTCTGCACCGGCGATGGCGATGACGTCCTGGAGATAGCGGCCTTCCGCGGCAACGCTGTCGTAATATGACGCGCCGGCCAGTTCTTGCACGGCCCCACCCTGTGCGGCATCCCGGTACGAAACTGCAAAGCCCGGACCCATGTCGCCTTCGGGAATGGCATTGCTGGCGGCTTCGCTCATCGTGGCGAGGTCGTATACGGTGCCGGCCTCGCCAACCAGTGGCCATTTCTTGAGCACGGCATCGACGCGGGCCAGCGTGTCGGATTGGGGCAGCCAGGCCTTGTCGGCCACCACCAGAAAGTGCATGTATTCGACGCCCATGGATTGTCCTTGTTGAAGTGCCGGGGTTGATTTCTGCAGAGTATATCGGGGCAGCGGTGTGGCGGGCAAACGTATTCCTATTGCATGTGGAGTAAGATCACTATGCCCCACTATCTTTATGCGAGCGTTAAGGGTTCAATTCCAAACTGGAAAAATCAATGGGAAGTTCCATCAACTGGAGTCTACGCTTGTCAGGCTCAGGCGCCGCAATTCTTGAACACCGATTTGGCCCGGCGCTCATCAGATGCTGCTGTTTGCTATGCGTGTTCCTGCTGTTGGCTTTGCAAAGCAGTTGCAGCGGCTATACAGTCGTGCCCACTACCTTGAACATCACGAATGTGAGCAATGACAGCAAGCAGGCCTTGCTGGATCGGATGTCGGCCTTCCTGAAAGCCGAAGGATTTGACGATCTGGGAAAAGACAAGGAGATGATTGCGCTGTTTGAAAAAATGGATGATAAAAAAGACGGAGTGGGCGACCTTAAGAGGACGCAGTTGACCCGCTTGAACAGGGAGCTTAATTTTTACCATGCTGGCGCTCGGCTGAGGTTGGTATGGGCCGACTATGTTGATTCAGACATTCCGCGAGACTTTCCGTATTCGCCCCCGGCGAAGCACTTTATCGAGATTCAAATATTTGAAGAGCGGCCGGGCGGTTTCAGCGCCAATGGGCTGCGGGTTTACAATCGGCTTGTTTCGATTTTGCGTGCGCAGGTCGGCAATGCGGTTGTTGTGATCAAGGGACCGGTGCGGGCCAATGAGGCCGACGATTCCCATTCTGTTTTGGTGGACATGGTGGGGCTGCTGATTGCGTATGCACTCTCCCTGTGCCTGTCCTTGTTTTTGACGGGTGGCGTCAGCGTCTATTTGCTGAAGAAGTCCCACATTTCGCATACGAAAAAGAGAATCATCTTCGTCCTGGTCAATGCCTGGCTCTGCATGCCCATACCCTTGCCCGTGGCCTTCACGGATTTACTCTGGCCCAACCTGTTTGCGTTTCCCTGGCTTGATGTCGGCTACTACCAAAAACTTGGTCCATTTTTTATGGTGTCGCTCCTTGGCGCGGTCGCGGTGTGTTCGGTGGTGTCCATGGTGAAGTTTAGACGGGTAGGTGAGGTTGAGGAGCCGGGCGAGGTCATTCATTCCTGAGCTTGTGCGGCTTTTGCATTGAAAGCGCCCAGCTTCCGCTCCGGCAAGACTGGCATATGGTGGTGTTCGGCAAGTATGCGGGGTGCTTGAGGGATTGGATGACTGACTATTTGAATGGAATCGGAATGTTTGAACGAACCCGGAGCAATAAATGAAGACATGGCTGCGCATGCTTTCGTTGCTTCCGCTGCTGGCTTGTTGCAGCCAAGGCGCAGTCGACCCGAAAGGCGTTTATGTGCTTACGACCGAGAAAAGTTCTTATCGTTTGACGATTGCCGATCATGGAAAGTTTGGCCTTGAAGGTTCTCATGGCCGTGCTCCGATTGAAGGCACCTGGACAACGGAGGGTGAGGGCGATAAGGAAGAATTACATCAATACGATGTGTTAAATCAATCCCGTAAAATTGTTGCCAAAAGACGGAAAAACCGGGTATAACACGCTGATGGAACGTTTCGGCGAGATTGTGTTCCTCTTGGGAAATACCAAAAAGTAAAAGTAAACAACCCGCGATCGATTCGAGAGGATGAAAATGTGGATGTACAAAGAAGAATCCAGGCCTAGTTCACTTGCTCCAGGCGGTCTGATTGTTGACCCTTGCCTGGTCAATGAAGCAGGCGTAAAGATCATTTATAAGGACATCTATCAAGAGGACCTTTATTTGTTTGTTTGCACCATGCGCTACGCTTCTGAAGACAGGAAATTCATGTTTCCCGTATTTTTTGATAAGTCTTCGGACAAGCCGATCTCTATAATTTTGTCTCCCCTGCACGATCCGACTCTGGATTTCTCATTTATCGAAGAAATGACCAAAGACGAGAAAAATAATCTCGCCAACACGCTCGTGTCGGCGCTGGAGAATAATCATCTTTATCAGAAGGTGCAAACCCATCTGCCTGTCAATGTTGTGCTTGATGAATCCGCCATGACTTTTTTCGATATGAACTGATAATTAGACATCATGCCAATATCCAGATTTCTCGCTCGGTTTAACAATCCACATGTTCGCAACGCTGCAATGGAGGCCCTCACTAGCAGAGTCGCCGAGCATCAACAACTGGGCAGTGTATCTCTTCCGGTTGCACAGGAGAAGGCAATCGCCGAATTGAACGAAATTACGAAGCGTTCCTTTTCTCCAACGCATGGAAAGACGGATGCAGTATTCAACTCTGGCGGACTAGAAAATTTTGATGCAAGAGAGAAGTTTTTAGGTCGAACCCCCAAAAGTTTCGGCGACTGGGACTTGCAAGGAGGTTCGACACAATGGATTCGCGACAACATTCAAGGCAAGTCCAGGCTTCCATTCTTCGCTTTCAATTCCGCTCTGTTGGCTCAAAACGTTGCTCTCGACCCCAGTGTCAGGGTGATCGTTCCCTTCACCGACGGCCTTACTCAAGCCAAATCTCCGAACTCCATTTGGGCCAAGCATGAGTTTCCCACCATTTTGCACGAAGCTAGCCAAGGCGCAAATCCGAACTTGATGGGTGTGTCGGGGAAGCATATCGTCGAGAAAATCGGCGCGTCGAATATTGACAAACCCGAGGTTGTTTTCCCCCTCTCAAGAGCTTTGGGCAGTCTCGTCAAAGATGGCATGGGCCTGGATACATCCGTGTCAGTTGGCAGCCGCCTATTGGAAGGCGACCCGGTACGCCCCGGTGAGTTCACTGTCAAGCCCGCACCGCTTTTGCAGGAACCTGGCAGCCCCTTGAAACAAGAAACCCCAACGGATGCGCATAAGGCGGAAGCTCGCGTGCAAAGTGCGCACGACGAAACCGGCGCCATGACTCTGGGAAGCGCGTTGGCATTGCCCACCAATGCCGGCCACAAAGAGACTACTGACCATATGCTGGCCGCTCTCCTGGCAAACGACAGTGCCGTCATGTATGCGGGAATCAGCGCCGGCCTCGACACCGGCGTATCGCAACGTGCCCTTCAGGAAGCCAGTCATATGGACGCCCATCACGAATCGACGACGCAAACGCAAACGCAAACGCAAAGTCAGCCAGCGCCACAGACAACACAAGGCCCTGTCAAGAAACACTAGCTCGTATATTACATCCAGAGAAGGCCGGCGAAGGGCCGGCAGTCGGCGAGCTTGGACATGCGGCCCTATGCAGTCGGTTCCGGGAATAGGCCATTGGCATGGCGGGCCACGTCGTTTCCCCCGGTCAGGCTCTGGCCCTGGTCATTTTGAAACCGGTTCTTAACGTAAGCCAGGCGCGGGAGCAAGGAACGGTAGAAGCCGCGAAGACTATCAAGCCTCCAGCCGCCAACCCAATCCCAAACTCTTCTGCAAGGCCACAAAATCCTGCAACAACGACGCTTCGCCATCGAGCGCCTTCATGCGCGCGTCGGCGTCGTTGTGCCACGCATCCAGTAATTCGGACTCACTGACGAAGCCCGTGGGAGCCCGTGTGGCGCCGTTACCTTTCCAATACCAGCCGGTTGCCAGCTGAGGTTCGCTGGGGCCACCAGGCGTTGTACCACCTGACGGCGTAGCCGCGACGTAGTCGCGGTTTTGATTGTTCCGTTGCGCTTCCTGCGCTTGCATCTTCCACCATTGGAGCGCATCGCGGCGCGAGCACTTTGCCCACGCCGGACACGCTTTTTAAGGCGCGCTTAGCGATGCAGGGTTTGCAGATAGGCCGCAACAGCTTCCATGTCGTGCTTGTCAAGGTGTTGCGCGACTTGTTCCATCGCTGTACCGGGGCGGCCGGTGTTGTCATGGAACACGTGGAGCTGTTTCACGAGGTAGGCGCTGTGCTGGCTGGCCAGCCGTGGGAAGGTGGCCATGCCTTCAGCAGTGGGGCCGTGGCAGCTTTGGCAGGCGGGCGTTGCCTTGTCCGGAATGCCGTTTTCAAAGATGGCCTTGCCGGCTGCGGCCTGGTCTGCGGCGGCAGGCTGATTGGTGGCGGGCGTTTGCTTGGCGTAATAGTCGGCCAGGCCCTTGATCTGTTCGTCGCTCAGGCTGCGGCTGATGCCCCACATGTATTCGCTGCCTTCCAGGTCGGCCCGCTGGTGGCCGCGGAAGGCTTTCAATTGTGCTTCGAGGTAGCTCGCTTGCTGGCCGGCCAGGCGCGGGAAGTTCGGTGAGCTTGAATTGCCTTGCGGGCCGTGGCAGGCGGAACAGACCTGGGCGGCGGTGACTTCCGGGGCGATGGCAGGGTTGGCCAGGTCGCGCGAGCGGCCGTTGTTGACGCAGGCGCCAAGCAGCAGGGCGCTGCAGCAGGCCAGGGCGGTGTTTGCAAAGTTCATGTCCGGCTCCTTGTATGGAATGGTCGGAAGAGGATGGGCAGGCGCTGCATCCTGGGGTCAGTAGGCGCCCCACAGGTAGAGGAACACGGTGTTGTTATCACGCGCGCTTCTGCCGTTGCCGTCATAGTTCGAGGATGAGCCGTTGTATTCGGTGAATTTGTAGTATTGCAGGCCCACGCGCAGGTACTGGACCGGTTTCCAGAACACTTCGGGCACCCAGAGTTTGGTGTTGGGTGTGCCGTTGGCGTTACCGAAGGGCACGGGGTTGCCGCTGCCGTCGGGGCTGTTGGTGTAGAGGATGGAATCGGCGCTGCCGTTGATGGCGGCATAGGCCAGGCTGGCGCCGTATTTGGCCTGATAGACGTAGGTGGCTTTCAGGCGCAGGTAGTTCAGCGTGTTCGACGGATTGGCGTAGCTGCCGGTGTAATTGGGGTTGGACGGGTTCCACAGGGCGTCGTCATAGTTCTGCCGCTCATGGATATAGCTGAACTGGGCCGAGATGGCGTGCGGGTCGAGGATGTATTGGTATTGCGCGTCGACGCCGACGTCGCGGTAGCGTACGGTAGGGCCGGTGGTGGCCGGCGAGCCGGCATAGATTTCTGCGTTCATGCCGAAGGCGCCGACCATGGCGCTGTTGGCGCCCCAGTCGTGGTTGAGGGCGAGCCGCCAATATGGGTTGAACTGGCCTTTGAGCTTGGGCATGTCGGCGTCGGCCACGCCTTTGCTGAGGAAGGAAAATGCCTGGTTGGCGGTGCGGTAGGCGCCCAGTTCGGCATAGACCGTGTTGTTCCAGAAAGCGTAGGCGTCGAGACCAGCCGCCACCGGACCTAGCTGCAGGATGATGGGCGCCGCAGGCACATCGCTGAAAGGGCCGCCATTGCCGCCGGGGTTGCTGACCGGGACGTAAGTCGGCGTGGAAGTGAAGGCGCTGTTGAAGGTGTTCCAGACATCGGTCACGCCGGGGTTGTTGTTGAGGCTGGCGCCGACGATGAGGTCGGTCTTGTCACCGATGAAGCGGTCGGCATAGCGCAGGTCGAACTGGTCGGACCCGCTATGCCCGGCCCAGTGCCCGTCCGTGTCCTGGTGGTCATAGGCGTTATAGGTCCATTGCCCGAACATACCGAGGTTGTCGGTGATCTTGCCGCCGGCAAACACGCTGGCGGTGGTGAAGTGGAGCAAGCCGTTTTGCGGGAAGTCGGCGTTGGTGTCGCCGGTGCCCGGCGTTTTACTGGCTACGCTGGTGCCGGAAGCCACGGCCATCATGGCAATCGGCAGGGTGTTGCGCTCTCCCGTTGTGTAACCGGTGAGCTTGAACATGCGGCCATAGGCGGTCAGTTCAGGGAATTGCCCGCCCGCATGGCATGCCACGCAATTTTGCCCGGTTTGCCTGGCATAGACGGGAATGGCCTGGGCGGCCTGGGGAAGCAGGGACAGGCAGGCAGCAGCTGCCGCCAGGAGGAAGGCAAAGACAGGCCCTCCCGCGCGCCATCGCAATGGCCGCAAGTTGTGCGTACGCATACTCTCTCACTCCTCAATCAGCGCGCTCCCGTCTCAAGGGATGCGCGCCGGGGTTGATGTTTCGGCGATGTCGTCATCGCTCTCTGGTGCCAGCCCTTACGCTACGGCAAATCCCTGGTTTTCAGGGTTTACGCAAGAGGCCAAGGCGCGATGTTAATGGAATGTTGATTTGTTAACGAACTGTAAACATTGACAGTTGTGTTTTTTTTGCAATGCCCGCAGAATATGGCCCCGCGATTTTGCTGTTGTTGATTGCAGACACCTTTTTTGCGGGCCGATATTCGAATTGGGGCCTGCGCAACGAGGGCTCTTCGAAGTGCTGGTACGCCGGCGCAAGCGCCGAAAGCGCGGCTGGCACCACTGCAGATGTCAGCGGTTTTTGGCCAGCCATCCTGGCAGCATGGCGACCAGCACGCGGTCGCGAAAGAGATGGTGGTGCAGCAAGGCGGCGGCCGCATGCAGGCCGGCCAGCCAGAGGATGGCGTCGCCGAGCCAGCCATGGATTTCGGCGATCGTCTCACCCGTGGCGTGCGAGGCCGCGATTGCCGGCGCCACCTGCACGCCGGCCAATAGTGTCAACGGATGCCCTTCAAGCCAGGCGCCGCTGATGGCGCTCAGGGGCACGGCAAACAGCAGGAGATAGAGCAAGCCCTGTACGGCTTTCGAACTGAGCCTCATCCAGCGCGCCATGGGCAGTGGCGCGGGCCGCCGGTCGGCCAGGCGCCAGACCAGACGCAACAGCGTGAGAAAGAATACCGACAGCCCCAGCGTTTCATGAAGTTGTCGGTCGAAGTCGCGGCTGGCGGCATAGACGTGTTGCTCTGGTCCGCCTGGGCCGTACACGAAGGCGATCAGGACGAGCACTGCAGTCAGCCAGTGCAGTGCCTGTGTCATTGGGCTGTAGCGGTCTGCGGGTTGGTTTGTCATGGGACGGCTTTCATGCGGCTTGGCCGCATCGGAGTTGTCGGTTTATCACAGTGTAGCGCCAGACTCTGCCCATGTGGGCGGGAAGACGCGCCGTACTCGCTGCGGGTCGAACCGGCGCGGGCAAATCGCGCAATTTCTGTCGACAAGATTTGCGCGATTGCTGCATGAATTTCACAAGAATTGTGCTGCACAGGGAAAAAGCCGGGGGGTTTTGTGTGGGCCAGGCAGTTTTTTCCTCTGGCATCAATCCTGCAATGTAGTGCCTGACACCGTTGTCCATCCACCTGTTTCAGGAGCTGTCATGTCTTCCTCTATCGCCAATTTGCAAGCTGTCCATCATGCCGTCAGCCCGCAAGCGCCTGCGCCGTCCGTGACGCCACCCAGGAACAGCGTGCCCGATTCGGATGGCGACCATGATGGCAGCACCCCGAGCCAGCCCGCGGCCGTGAAGCTCGGTGCCGGCAGCCTGATCGATACCAAGGCTTGACCCTCGAACGCAAAGCTGGCGGGGCGGGCGCAGCAGCGCTGACGGTCGCGCTGGCACAGGGTAATTTCCAGGTTGGCAACCTGGCGGCAAACCAGGGGCGGATTGCGGCGTTTCATGGCGTTGCCAACCGGCTGGGCGCTGACCTTCTGGTGTTGCCGGAACTGGCCCTGTCGGGCTATCCGCCACAAGACTTGCTGTTCGACCGCGAATTTCTGGCGCGGCACGATGCGGCGCTGGCGCATTGTGCCGCCCTGACAGAGAATGGCTGTGCCTTGCTGATGGGCGGCGTGCGGCGCGAGGGGGCGGTGCTGCACAACGCGGCCTTTCTGTTCCACGCTGGGCGCCAGCTTGCCGTGCAAGACAAGCGCAGTCTGCCCAACCATGGCGTATTCGACGAGCGGCGCTATTTTTCCGAAGGCACGACGTCAGAGGTGATGCGCCTGCACGGCATTGGTCTCGGGGTGTTGATCTGCGAGGATGCGTGGGTACCGCACATGGCGCGCGAACTGGCGGCCGGTGGTGCGGACCTTTTGTTGTGCCTCAATGCGTCGCCGTTCGAGACGGACAAGCAGAGCCGGCGCGAATGGATTGGTAAGATGCGGGTCCACGAATGCGCTCTGCCGCTGGTGTATGTGAACACGGTTGCAGCACAGGATGACTTGATTTTCGACGGCTGCAGCTTTGTGATGGATGCGCAAGGGCAGGTGACGTCGCGGCTGGCGCCATTCAAGGAAGATTTCCAGTTGGCGCGATTTTCCTTCGATGGCAGCAAACGTGGCCGGCTTGTGCCGGGGCCCACAGCGGCCTTGGCTGCCCCGCAGCGGCAGGATGAACTTGCCTACTCGGCGCTGGTGTTTGCCCTGCGCGAATTTGCCAACCGCAACGGTTACCAGGGCGCAGTGCTGGGGCTTTCCGGCGGCATGGATTCTGCCTTGTGCGCGGCGATCGCAGTCGATGCATTCGGTGCAGACAAGGTGCAGGCACTGTTCCTGCCTTCCCCATTCACATCCGGTGCAAGCCGCGAGGACGCGCTGGCCTGTGCGCGCCGGCTCGGCATCAACTGCGAAGAAGTGCCCATCGAGGCGGGCATGCAAGCCTTTACCAGCATGGCCGGTGCAGTGCCCGCTGCGCTGGCGGGGGAAAACCAGACGCGCATCCGGGCCAGCCTGCTGCTGGCCCGAGCCCGGCACCGATGCCGCTTGCTGATCAACACCGGCAACAAGTCGGAAATCGCGACCGGCTACACCACCATGTATGGCGACCTGTGCGGTCATTACGGTCCGTTGAAGGATGTCTACAAGACCATGGTGTACCGCCTCGCCGCATGGCGCAACACCAGGGGTGAACCGATTCCGCAGCGGGTATTCCACAAGCCGCCCAGTGCCGAGCTGCACGCCGGTCAGCGCGACGACGAGACCCTGCCGCCTTACCCGCTGCTCGATGCCATTCTGGAGCATCTGCTTGAGCATGAACTGACGGCAGACGAAATTGTCGCCCGCGGCCATGACCGCACCATGGTGCGCGCAGTGCAGAACATGCTCGATGCGGCCCAGCACAAACGCCACCAGGCGCCGCCGGGTCCGAAGATTACGAGGAAGGCGCTGGCGAATGACCGGCGCTATCCGATTACCAATGGCTGGTATGCCCAGCGCCTCGCTGCCGGCAAGCTCGCAGAAGAAGGCAGCGCCGGCATCACAGAATACGAAAACGAACCGCAATGAGGTATCGCCCATGAATAAGCTGCAGGTCACCCATATCAATTTTGCCAAGGGCTTTCGCGGTGGTGAACGCCAGACGCTGAACCTGATTGAAGGCCTGGCCGCGCGGCGCGTCGACCAGACGCTGGTGTGCCGGACCGGCTCAGAGCTGGCGCTGCGCTGCCGGGCGCTCGGCATTTCGGTCAAGACCGCACCGCATCCGCTGTTGGGCCACCTGGAAGCGCCACGCGGTGCGATCAATCATGTGCACGAGGCGCGCGGTGCCTACTGGTCGGCGCTCGAACGCAATCTGCGCGGCACGCCCTACCTGATCACGCGGCGTATTCCGAATGCGATTTCAAACGGCGCCGTCACGCAGCGGGTCTACCGCAAGGCGGCGCGCCTGGTGGGCGTGTCGCAGGATGTGTCGCGCCGCCTTGCCGCGCAGGTGGGTTTGCCGGTTGAAACGATCCTCGATTGCTGTTCTCCCGAATTGCCGGACCGGGGCATGACGGCGCAGATCCGCGGCGAACTGGGCGACGGACCCATCATCGGCCATGTCGGCGCCTTGCATGACAGCCACAAGGGTCAGTCGATCCTGATTGCGGCCTTCCGCAATCTGCTGCACGATTTTCCCACGGCACGGCTGGTGCTGGTTGGCGACGGCCCGGATCGGGCGATGTTCGAGCAACAGGCGCAAGGTGAACCGCGCATCATGTTCGCCGGCTTCCAGAAACAGGTCAGTTCCTGGATTGCGGCAATGGATGTGTTTGTGTTCCCCTCACGCGAGGAAGGGTTGGGTTCGTCGGTGCTCGATGCGATGAAAGCCGGCGTGCCCGTCATTGCGTCCGCTGTGGGCGGTTTGCCCGAACTGACCGGCGCCGGCGAGCGCGGCTTGCTCGTCGATGGAGATGATCCGGCGCGCTGGGAAGCTGCCATCCGCCAGGTGCTCAAGGATGCGTCGTTGCGACAGAGCCTGGTGGCGCGGGCGCGTGAATTCGCGGCGCAGCATGAGGTGGCGGCCATGACCGGACATTATCTGGCTTTGTACAGCAGCATTCTGGGGCAATAGGGTTCAATGCCCGCAGTTCGCGGGCTCGCTTTGCCAGACCACGTGGACACGCCGGTCGGCGGCACAGGCCGACACATAGCCGATGGCCCCCGGCGTTTGCGCCACAAAGCGCAGCACGGCTTCTTCCGAGGCAAACACATAAGGCGGACGTTCACCGTGAAAGTATTGCTCGCGCCAGTATTCGTCCAGCTCTTCCGGTGTTGCGCCCAGCACGCGCAGCGAAAAGCTGCGGCGCACATGGTTCGACGGCGGCAGGTTGACGGCCTGGATCTTCGCGCCCGAGTCCCAGAAGCGGCGTCTTTGCAGGAACACGGCACGCAGCTCGTCGCGCCCGAGTTCGTCGTGGCCGATTTCGTTGCGGTATGCCGGGCCCATGATGACGGCGACGGCGGCTTCGCCGGTATCGGCCGGCGCATTGCCGGGCCAGACTGCCAGCGCCAGCAAGGCGGCGAAGAGAATTGCGGCGGCGCGCATTGGCTCAGAACAGGATGCTGGCCGATGCCAGCCAGCCGGGGGCGCTGATCGACTGGTTGACGCCGTGTATGGTCTCCAGCTTGATCGACATGGCGCGGCTGGCGCGGTAATTGATGCCCAGCACCGACAGGCGCACGGACTGTTGCAGGTCGGGGTCGTTGAGGTTTTCCAGGCGCAGCACGCCGTAGAGTTTGCCGGCCAGCGGAACGACGCCCTGGATGAAGCTGCCGCTGGCATTGCGCGCACCGGCCGTGCCGCTACGGCGGTACACGCTTTCGCCGCTCAATTCATAGCCACCCGCGTGCCAGAGAAAATCGGCGCCGGCCAGCGTCTCGTGCTGTTGGGTGCCGACGACTTCGTCGAAGCTGGAAAAGGAAAGGCCGATGCGCCAGTGCGAAGAATCCTCCAGCGTCACTTGCAGCCCGGTTCCTTCATTGTAGGGATTTTCTGCCGGGTCCTTGCGCACTTCGCTGCCGAAGGACGTGTAGGCACGGTATTCAAGCCGCGCACCGAGGGCGTCGGTGCCGCCAAAGGCCATGATGCCGGTGGTGTGGTCGGGAAACAGCGCCACCGATTCGAGCGGGCGCGAGGTGGTCCAGACCAGCGGGTCGGCATGGATCATGTTCCAGTAGCCCACTGGAGTGAGGAACTTGCCGGCCCGCACGCCGAGCGCATCATTGAAGGCGTATTCGGCATACAGCCGTTCGATCGAGAGGAAGCTGCCGTCATTGTCGACCGACTGGGTGTCGGCTGAAAGCTGGTCCTGGTTGTCGATTTCCGAGAACAGGCGCAAACCCGACTGGCTTTCCCACCAGACGAACAGGCTCAAGTGGGAAAGCGCCAGGCGCGCGCTTGATTTTGACAGGTCCTGGTATTGCAGCGAGGCATAGCCGCCCAGCGTGAGGCCGGTGTCGCCGATGCGCCAGCCGCGGCCCGGTTGCCAGCCCTGCAATGCGCCGGAACCATCCTGGCTCTGCGCTGCTGCCTGCGTTTCGCCGGCCACTGGTAGATCTTGTGCTTCTTGTGCCGTAGCCGGCGCGGCCAAGGCGAGGCAGGCGGCCGCCAGAGCGGCCCATGTTCCGAAAAGTCGTGTTCGCTTCATCGCGTGGCTTGATGTTTGTGGGGCGCAATGCGGTGGGGATATCGTACACTATGCGCGTGACGATTCGAAGAACACTCCTTCTGGCATTTCTTGCTCTGGGCCTGGCACCGATGGTGCTGGCCTGTGCCCTGGCTTTCCTGTTTTTGCAGGACACGATGCAAGACGGCATTCGTCGTGAGCTGGGGCAGCAGGCCGGCGCGATCACCGCCTCCCTGGACCGGCTGCTGTTCGAACGCATGCAGAATGCCTCGACCTGGTCCCAGCTTGACGCCATGCAGGACGTGCAGGTGGGGGACGTGGACCGGCGCATTGCCGTTTTCCTGGCGCGCCAGCAGCATGCCTATGGCGGCGTGTACCGCGCCCTGGCGGTGGCCGACAATGCCGGCATGGTGGTCGCCGCGAGCGACGCCGCTGCCTGGGGCAAACCACTGCCGGCCTACCGTGCCTGGAAGCAGTGGCACGGCGAAGGCGTGGACGTGACCTTGAGCTACCCGCTGCAACAGGCCGACGGCAAGACGCTGGCGCTAATCGTGCCCCTGGTATCGCTGGCGGATCAGAAACCGATCGGCAAGCTGCTGCTGGAACTCGATTGGCAGCGTTTCGAAAGCTTGCTCGACCGGGAAGAGGAGCAGGGCCGCATGCTGGCCATTGTCGACGATGCGCGCACGCCTTTTGCCGCTTCGCGCGGCCTGCGCCTGCAGACCGATATGACGCTGCAGCAGGCGCTGGCGCCGCTGGCCGGGTTTGCTGCAGGTACGACGGCTTCAACGGTCTTGCCTCAGTGGGGCATGCAGGCGCTGGTGGCAATTGGCGCTGCGCCCGCTGCGCCGGGTTCCTGGCGCTCCGGCCTGCATGCGCTGGTGCTGCAGCCGGAGGCAGTGGCATTTGCCCCGGTGCGGCATCTGGCCTGGGTGTTCCTGGCGCTCTCCATCGTGCTGGCGGCGGCAATTGTGACGGTGGCCGGCCGCATCAGCGGCGTTCTGGCGCAGCCCATCCTGGCGTTGACGCGCTTTAGCCGGGCATACCGCCTTGGCCAGCCGGCGCAGATCAGTGCGGCGCCAGCCAGCAGCGAGATTGCGGAATTGCGCAGCGCCTTCATCAAGATGGTGGACGATGTTGAGGCGGCACGCAGAAAACTGATCCATTCGGCGAAACTGGCGGCCGTGGGCGAAATGGCGTCGGCCATCGTGCACGAGATCCGCACGCCGCTGGGCATCATGCGCTCTTCGGCGCAGGTATTGAAGCGCGAGCCGCAACTGACGCCGGAAGCGCGCGAATTGATTGCCTTTGTCGAGAGCGAGACCGAGCGCCTGAACCGGCTGGTGTCGTCGCTGCTCGACAGTGCGCGGCCCAAGCTGCCGGCTCTGGCACGCACCGATTGCCATGACTTGCTGCACCGGGCCGGTGCCATGCTCAAGCCGCAGTTCGACGCCAGGGAAGTGGCGCTGCATGAGCACTTCGCGGCGCAGGACGGCTTTGCCTTCTGCGACGCCGAACAGATGACGCAGGTGATGCTGAACCTGCTGCAAAATGCCTTGCAGGCAGCGCCGCGCGGCGGCACGGTCAGCATGGCCACGGCCGACGCAGGCGCCGCCTTGCAGGTATGCGTGGACGACGATGGCCCGGGCATTGCGGCACCCGACCAGACCCTGGTGTTCGAAGTGTTTTTCAGCAAGCGCGAAGGCGGTGTGGGGTTGGGGCTGGCCATCGTGCAGCAGATCGTTACCGGCCATGGCGGCGAGGTGGCGGTGGGCGAGAGCCCGGCCGGCGGCGCCCGCTTCACGCTCACCCTGCCGCGCGCCGCGCCCTTGCCCGCTTAGTTGTACCTGATGGAGCCGTTATGAACGCACCCTTGGCCAAGACCCGCATCCTCGTCGTCGACGACGAAGCCAACATGCGCCGCGTGCTGGAAATCATGCTCGCGCGCGGTGGCCATGAAGTGTTGACGGCGCAGGACGGCGCCCAGGCGCTGGCGCTGCTGGAGACACAGAAGGCCGACCTGGTCATTTCCGACATGCGCATGCCGGGCATGGATGGCCTGACACTGCTGCAGCGGCTGCGCGAAAAAGGCAATGCCACGCCGGTCATCATGGTGACGGCGCACGGCACCATCGACAGTGCCGTCGAGGCGATGCGCGACGGAGCGGTGGACTACCTGCTGCGTCCATTCGACATCGAAGCCTTGGAATTGTCGATTGCGCGCATTCTGCGCGAAGCGCAGAATGCGCGGCAGATCGGTTATCTGCGCGAAGAAATCGGCCGTGGCTGGGGCACCCTGGTGGGTTCGGGCAAGGCGCTCGATGCGGTGCGCGAAGCCATTTTCCAGGTGGCGCCGACCAAGGCTGCCGTTCTCGTCACCGGGGAAACCGGCACCGGCAAGGAAATGGTGGCGCGCGCGGTGCATGAAGCGTCGCCGCGCCGCGATTACCTGTTTGTGCCGGTCAATTGCGCGGCGATTCCGCGCGATATCCTCGAAGCCGAACTGTTCGGTTACGAGAAGGGCGCGTTCACCGGCGCCAGCCGCGAACGGGTCGGCAAGTTCGAGATGGCCAACAACGGCACGCTGTTCCTCGATGAAATCACCGAGATGCCGATCGAACTGCAAGCCAAGCTGTTGCGCTTCCTGCAGGACAATACGCTCGAACGGATCGGCAGCAACCGAGCCATCCAGCTTGATATCCGCGTGGTGGCGGCCTCCAACCGCGACCCGCGCGAGGCGATCCGCCAGGGCATGCTGCGCGAAGACCTGTATTACCGGCTCAATGTGTTTCCCATCGCACTGCTACCCTTACGTGAACGGCGCGACGATATCGCCCCGCTGGTGGCGCATTTCCTGCTCAAGCACGGTGCCTTGCCGCGCCAGGGCGGCGTGGACGCAGAGACGCTGGAGACACTGCGCGCCTACCGCTGGCCCGGCAATGTGCGTGAGCTGGAAAACCTGGTGGAGCGCGCACTGATCCTGTGTGGTGGCAAGGCTCTGGAAGCGCGGCATTTTTCGCTGCCGCAGTCAGAGCCCGGCGACCGGGTTGCGGCAACCGAATCAGGGCCGCCGGCCTCGCCGGTGCTGGAACCCCTGCAGCCGGCGGTGGATCGACTGGAGGCGGCGCTGATCGCTGCTGCGCTGGAGCAGAGCCGCGGCAACAAGGCGAAAGCGGCGGCGTTGCTGGAGATCAGCGAACGTTCATTGTGGTACAAGCTGAAGAAGCTGTTGCCAGGCCAGGCCGGCTGATGGCCGGGCCGTGACGGCTTTTTCAGTGCGACATGAGCACCGGCAGCGTCATTGATTTCAATATCGTGCGGGTTGCGCCACCCAGCAGCATTTCACCAAACCGGTTGTGGCCGAAGCCACCCATGACGAGAAGATCGGCGTTCAGGTCGGCTGCCATGGATAGCAGCCAATTTCCCGCATCGATGTCGGGATTGCTGTTTTCGATGATCTTCACCTTCAAATCATGGTCGGCCAGATAGGTACCGAGGTCGATGTCGGGCAGGCGTTTCATGGATTCCTTTTCCTTCGACGCAGACAGGACCACGACTTCGCCTGCCTGTGCCAGGAAGGGCATGGCATCGGCGACGGCTCTGGCCGCATGGCGGCTGCCGTCCCAGGCGACGACCACGGTGGCGAAGCGCCATTGCGCCGTCATGGCATAAGGCAGGAACAGCACCGGGCGGCCGGACTGCAGCAGAATGTGGCTGGCCATTTCCATGCCGAGCACAGTGAGCGCGTCGTCAGGGTCGGGCTGGCCCATCACGATCAGGTCTGAAGCGTGTGTCAGCGCGATGGTGTCACGCCAGTTGCTGCTGTGTGCCGAACGCCATTCGGTGCGCAAGCCGTTGCGTTGCGCCAGGGCGTGGAAGGCTTCCTTTTCGCGCGCTTCGATTGCGCGATTGGCTTCCTCGACTTCGGGCAGCAGGGCGGCAATCTGGCCGGTGGGGTCTGCGCCGTAATTGGGTAGATAGTCCATGTATTGCGCACACAGGCGTGCGTTATAGCGCACGGCCAAGTCGGCGGCGAATCGGCTGACGCGTTCAATGGCTTTTCCCTGGCTTAAAAATACGTCGATGACACGGTAACTCATTATTCCTCCTAGCAGGCCCCGCTTTGCAAGCGTCGATAACTTGTTTTTCAGTGTAGGGAATTGCGCCATGCTTGATTTGCGCCAGATCAAGTCCGGCCGATGTTGCGCCGCAAACCCGCAGGCCACTCCGCGCGAGGCTGCCAGGGCAGCGCGTTCTTGACCCAGGTCAAATGGCGCTCCCGTCAGGCGTGCTACGTTGCGCAAACTGTGCCGGGCAAGGTGCCCGGTACCACGGCTGCGAGGGGCAAAGTGAATATCAAGGAAGCAAGCGAAAGAGACGCGCCGGCGGCCGGCCACGGCATGCGTGGCGCGATGCCGTGCCCGCCCGGTGTCCCTGTGCCACCTCATGCGTTGGAGCGGCGTGAGCCGCTGCCGACATATCAGCCGAAGTCCGTCATAGAAGACCCGCAGGCCATGACGCGTATCGAAGCGATCATGGGAAATTTCAGTTACCTGCCGGCCGATCAGGATGTCGAGTTCCTCGACCTTGACGACATGCGCGGGGTGCGCCTGCAACTCGACTATCAAAAAACCGAATTGCTGTTGCGGGAGCACCAGATCGAGCACACGATCGTCGTTTTTGGCAGCACCCGTATCAAAGAACCGGAAGCCGCGCGCCGTGCAGTGCAGGCATTGCGCGAGCAAACAGAGCAAAAGCCCGATTGTGCCCAGCTTGCAACGCGCCTTGCGGTGGCCGAACGCATTGCCCAAAGCAGCCACTATTACGAGATTGCCCGCACCTTCGGCCGCATGGTGGCCGAGGCGCAGCAGGGCCTGGAGTCACGTGATGGGGGGCGGCTCGCCATCATGACCGGCGGCGGGCCGGGTTTGATGGAGGCCGCCAATCGCGGTGCATTCGAAGGCAAGGGCAAGTCGATCGGGCTCAATATCCATCTGCCGCGCGAACAGTTTCCCAATCTCTATCTCACGCCGGGCTTGTGTTTTCAATTCCATTATTTTGCCTTGCGCAAGCTTCACTTCCTGCTTCGCACCAGGGCGCTGGTCGCGTTTCCGGGCGGGTACGGGACCATGGACGAATTGTTCGAGACCCTGACTCTGGTGCAGACCAGGAAGATCAAGCCGGTGCCGATCATTCTGGTCGGGCGGGCTTATTGGGAGCGCGCTTTCGACGTGCAATTCCTGGTCGAGCAGGGCGTGATTGCAGCGGAAGACCGCGACCTGTTCTGGTATGCCGAGACGGCGCAAGAGATTTGGGACGGCATCCTGGCGTGGTATGAACTCAAGGGCGAGCCGCTGTTGCCGTCCGTGACAACCGACAAGGCTGCGCGATGAAAATTTCTTTCCACGGCGCCGACCAGGGCGTGACCGGCTCTTGCCATTTGCTGCACTGCGCCGGCAAAAACATATTGATCGATTGCGGGCTGTACCAGGGAAGCCGTGAAAGTGACGAAGAAAATGCCTATCCATTCGGCTTCGACCCCGCTGCCATCGATTTCCTGGTATTGACGCATGCCCACCTCGATCATTGCGGCCGCATTCCCCTGCTGCACAAGCGCGGGTTTCGCGGTGAAGTGATCGCAACCGGGGCCACGCGCGAACTGGCGCGCCTGGTGCTGCTCGATTCAGCGCACCTGCAAGAAGAAGATGCCAAATACCGCGCCCGGAAAGCGGCGCGGCGCGGCCGGGGCGGACAGGGTGAACAGGGTGGAGAGGGTAGCCTGCCCCTGTACACCATTGCTGATGCGCTCAACAGTTTCGACTGTTTTGGCCGCGTTGCACAATACGGTGAACGCATGGTTCTGTTTCCCGGTGCGGCGCTGACGCTGTTCGACGCCGGCCACATTGCAGGCTCGGCCAGCGCGCTGTTCGAACTGGAAGAAGCGGGGCGGCAACGACGGGTGCTGTTTTCCGGCGACATCGGCAGCAGCGGGCATCCCTTGCTGCGCGACCCTGAGGTGCCGGCGGCTTGCGACGTGGTGGTCATGGAAACCACTTATGGCGACCGTTTGCACAAGCCGCTTGCGCCTTCGCTTGAAGAGCTCTATCGGGCAATCAACGAGGCGTTCCGCCGTGGCGGCAATGTCGTCATTCCCACCTTTGCATTGGAGCGCGCCCAGGAACTGCTGTTTCATCTGCGTGCAGGTGCCGAATCCGGTGCCATACCCGCTTCGACACAAGTCTTTCTCGATTCGCCGATGGCGATCTCCGCGACCGAAATATTCGAGCGCCACAGCGAATGCTTCGCAGCACCAGTTGCTGCCATGCTCGAGCAGGACAAGGACCCTTTTCATCTGAGAAATCTCCATTTCATGCGCGATGCGGCAGATTCGATTGCCATCAACCGCATCAATGCGGGTGCCGTGATCATGGCCGGAGCCGGCATGTGCACCGGCGGCCGGGTCCGCCACCATCTCGAACAGCACCTGTGGCGCCGCGAATCGGCCATCGTCTTTGTCGGCTTTGCGGCCAGGGGCACGCTGGCGCGGCAAATCATCGACGGCGCCAGGTCGGTCAGGATCTTTGGCGAAGATATCCCGGTGCGCGCCACCATCCATACCATCAACGGCTTTTCGGCCCATGCCGACCAGTGCGAGCTGCTGGCCTGGCACCAGCGTTGCGGCCGCCCGGAAAAGACTTTCCTGGTGCACGGCGAGGCCGATACCATGTTGGCGTTTGCGGCATTGTTGAAAAACACCGAAGTCTTGATGCCTCTGCTGCACCAGAGCTTCGATATTTGATGCGCGCTTGGGCGCGGCTACGCCGGGCCACAGATGGCAGCGGATTGCCTGCAATTTGATATGCGTCAAATCGGACCGCCGCCGCCATGATTCAATGGCGTCTATCCCCGGCCTACCTTCCATGGAGTGAACTGATGCGGGTTTTCATTGCCTTATTGTTGTGCCTGGTGGTGCCCATGGCGGCGGCCGATCCCATCGAATCTGTCGATACGACGCGCGGCGTCGTGGTCGGTGGCCGGGCCGGGCGCCTATTTGCCACGGGCGGAATCGGTTCAGACCAGCAGGAAGCCCTGGGGAAGATTGCGCCTGATTGCAACCTGCGGCTCACATTTTCGCAGGAAAAAAGTGGCGAATATTTAGCCGACGTGGGGGTGAAGATCCTCGACAGCGATGCGCGCGAAGTGTTCGATGTGGGTAATGCCGGGCCATTGTTTTACACCAGGCTGGCACCGGGCCAATACACCATTTTCGTGCAATGGCATGGCAAAGAGCAGATCAGGGATGTCCGCATCGGCAGGTCCGGGGCTGCGGATGTGCATTTCTACTGGCCCCGGGAGGGTTGACCGGCCGGCCTTGCTGGCGCGGGCTCAGGTCTTGCTGCGGCAAAACGCCTCGAATTGTTCCACCGCAAGCGGCATGGAAAAGAAATAGCCCTGGTAGCATTGGCATCCTTCCGCTTTGAGCAAGTCGACCTGGCCGATGGTTTCCACGCCTTCGGCGATGACGGACAATTGCAACTTGTCGGCCAGGGCGATGATGGTTTTGACGATGGCATGATCGTTGGGGTCGCTCAAGACGTCGCGGATGAAGGAACGGTCGATCTTCAACTGGTCGAGCGGAAGCATTTTCAGGTAAGCCAGCGAAGAATAGCCGGTGCCGAAGTCGTCCAGCGAAAAGCGGACGCCGACTGCCTTCAAGGCATTCATTTTTTCAATCACGGCCGGCACTTTCTGCATCAGCGCACTTTCAGTGAGTTCGATCTTCAGCATTGCGGGGTTGGCTTGATGCAAGCTGATGGCCGAGAGCACCTGATGCACAAAATCGGCCTGGCCGAACTGGTGGACGCTGACATTGACGGAGATGCTGATATTGGCCAATTCGGGAAAATGGGCCCAGGCGGCCAACTGCCGGCAGGCTTCCTGCAGCACCCAATTGCCGATCGGTGCGATCAAGCCGGTCTCTTCCGCCAGTTTGATGAAGTCATTGGGCATGACCATGCCGCGAGTGGGGTGGTGCCAGCGTATCAGGGCTTCGGCGCCATGCAACTGCTCTTGGTCCGATACCTGCACCTGGTAGTGCAGCGCGAATTGGTCCCCCTGCAGGGCTGCACGCAGGTCGGTTTCCATGGTGATGCGTGCGAGCACCGTTGCTTCCATTTCCGGATCGAAAAAACGCAGGGTGTTGCGACCGCCGGCCTTGGCGCGATACATGGCCAGGTCGGCCTGCTTCATGACTTCCTCGACGGTCGTGTTCGGCCCGAGATACAAGGTCGCGCCGATGCTTGCGGTGCAGCGGCAGTAATCGGTGCCCAGCAAGACCGGACGGTCGACGGCGGCCAGGATTTTTTTTGCCGAAGCTTCGATACCTGCGGCGGCATCGCGTTCGCGTTCTGCCAGGTCGGGGAGGATGACGAAGAATTCGTCGCCGCCCAGCCGCGCAACGGTATCGCCATAGCGCAAGCCTTCCTTCAGGACATCGGCGATCTTTTTCAGCAGCAGGTCGCCCGCGCCATGGCCTCGCGTGTCGTTGACGGTCTTGAAATTGTCGAGGTCGATCAGCAGCGCGCCGCCGTAGACGCGCGTGCGCCCGCTCGACTCGATAGCCAGGCGCAGGCGGTCGCGCAGCAGGGCACGGTTTGGCAATCCGGTGAGCTGGTCGGAAAAGGCCAGCTCCCGAATCCGGACTTCGGCTTGCTTTTGCAAGGTGATGTCTTCCACAATCGACCAGATGAATTTTTCACCTTTGCGGTTTCTGATCAAGACACCGTTCAGGCGCACCGGCACCGTGCTGCCATCCTTGCGCACATATTCTTTTTCGTAGGGGCCATAGCGCGATGTGTGTTCCAGAAGCTCCAGCTGGTAGGCTTCTTCCTTGATGAAATGGGAAGGCGTCAGGGCCCAGTAGTCCAGGCTCCTGAGTTCGTTTTTTTTGTAGCCGCTTATTTGCTGGAACGCGCGATTGACTTCCAGGAAATGGCCGTTCATGTCGGTCAGGGCGATCCCCAGCGTCGATAGCTCATAGAGGTGCTTGAGCTTTTGCGAGAGCTGGTGCAGTGAGTCCTCGGCTTCCCGTCTTTCCCGGATGTCGCGCAAGGCGCAGGCAACGAATAGGCCCAGCGTGGTGGGAATCGGGCTCAATCCGATTTCCACGTCGCACAGTTTGCCGTCCTTGCGCAATGCGGCAATTTCGCGATGGCTGCCCATCAGGCGCCGGCTCGGCGCGGCGAGATAGGAATTGCACATGGCAGGATGCCCGAAACGGGAATCTTCCGGCACCAGCTTGTTGATCGATTGCCCGATCAGTTCGCCGTGCGCATAGCCCAGTAAAGCTTCCACCTGGCGGCTCGCCAGCACGATCGTGCCGCTGCCGTCGGTGATCACGATGGCGTCGGGGCTGGCATCGAAGATGGCGATCAGATTTTCTTCGCTCTCACGCAATGCCTGGCCGATCCGTAGCGACTCGTTTTGCCTGTCTGTCGTTTGGTTTTCATCCATCGCCTGGATTCCTCTGCCGTCTGGCACTGCGACGCACACCAGACCTTGAATCGGAGGGCGGCACGGTGCCTTACCCTGCGGTACCACCCCATACTGTGCACCTTTCACCCGAAGCCGATTTGATCTGGGTCAAATGCGGCACAGGTAGCGCAACGGTCAAGCGTGTGGGCCTGGGCTGCGCCAATTTATGCTGTCGCCGTTGACCTGGATCAAGTGCCGGTGATGACTCTGTTTTTGGGCTGCGCTACAGTAAGCGTCAACATTGTTAGAGGCATAAGTTGAAAGGGGGCTTGCCATGTTCGTCGGTGAAATTGGTACGAGAGAGGTGTCGACCTGCGGCACCGACATGAGTGCGCTGGAGATGGCCAAAATCATGCGCCTCGATTGGCTGGGCGACCTGGTGGTGACCGAAACGCGGGGCGGGGAAACCGTGCCGGTCGGAATCGTGACCGACCGCGATCTGGTGACTCGCGTGATGGCCATGGGGCGCAGCCCGGGTGATGCGACAGCTGCCGAGATCATGTCTTCTCCATTGATTACGGAGTATGAAGGCGAAGACGTGCAGACGGCATTTCACCGCCTGAAACATTCCCACGTGCGGCGTATCCCCCTGGTTGATTCTGCCGGTGCCCTGGTTGGTATCGTGTCGCTCGAAGATATGGCAAAGCATTTGGCGCTGCAGCTGCCGGCGCGTCCCGGGCTGCCTCAACGCAAGGATAAATGATTTTGTCATGAATCTTGGGGGAAGGAAGCAGCGCGCGTCGCATGCCGGTGTTGCAAACGCTTGTCTGGACTTTGTGTTGTCCCTCTGATGGAGCCGAACCAGCGCATGATGAATGACCCGTCAAATCAACCGCTTCTGGTCGGGAAGCTGCGCGAGACGCTGCAGGCGCAATGTGCGGGCGAAACCGTGGATTGCGTGGAAACGCATATTTCTTACGTGCTCTTGACGAAGACGCATGCTTACAAGATCAAGAAGGCCGTCAATCTCGGGTTCCTGGATTTTCGCAGCCTGGCGCGGCGCCGCGCCTTTTGCGAACGGGAACTAAAGCTGAACCGGCGCTTTTCTTCAAAAATGTACGAATCGGTGGTGCCGGTGTGCGGCACACCGGAGCAGCCGCAGTGGGGTGGCATGGGTGAGCCGATCGAGTTTGCCTTGAAGATGCGCGCCTTTCCACAGGCATGCCGCGCCGATATGCTGTTGCACCAGGGCTTGTTCGGCTGTGGCGAAGTCGACAAGCTGGCGCAACTGCTTGCAGCGAACCATCAGTTCGGTGCAAGCAGTTCGCTGGCGGAGTATGGAAGCCGGGAAATTGTGGCCTCACAGCTAGCCCAGGTCGGCGCCAGGCTGTGCGATCTTGCGCGCCTGACGGAGCATGGTGCGCATGCAAGCTGGCTCACGACATGGTGCGCCGATGAAGTCGAGCGGCACGCAGACGAGATGGAACAGCGCCGGGCGTCCGGCTATGTGCGTGACTGCCATGGCGACCTGCATCTGGCCAACATGGTGTTGCAGCATGGCGAGCTCAGCTTTTTTGATTGCATCGAGTTCGATGACACCTTGCGCTTCATCGACGTCTTGAACGACCTGGCGTTTCCCGTGATGGACCTGCAGGCCAGGGGCCGCTCCGATCTTTCCTGGCGGCTGTTGAATGCCTATCTGGAGCGCACCGGTGATTATGCCGGCCTGCTGCTATTGCCTCTGTATGTGGTCTATCGCGCGATGATTCGTGCGCAGGTGGCTTTGCTCCAGCGCGAGGCGGAGCCTGGCGATGGGGCGACGCAGGGCGCGCCCTCTTGCGGCGATTATCTCCAGGTGGCCCTCTGTTGGGCGCGTCCGGCTGCGCCGTTCCTGATCTTGATGCATGGTTTTTCCGGTTCAGGAAAAACGACCATATCGCAAGAGATCCTGCAGCGCTGCACTGCGGTGCGGCTGCGCTCCGACGTTGAGCGCAAGCGCCTGCAGCAGCAGGGCCGCATGGCGGCGGCGCCAAAGCCGGCTGAACTGGCCGATCCCTATTCAGACGATTTCACGGTCGCGACCTATGGGCACCTGTTGCGGCTGGCCGAAGTGCTGTTGCTTGCCGGCTACCGCGTGGTGGTCGATGCCTGTTTCCTGCTGATGGCGCAGCGGTTCGCGTTTCGCCAGCTTGCGGCCAGCCGGAAGGTGTTCTTTGAAATCGTGGACGTGCGTGCCGGCGAAAGTCTTATGCGCGAACGCATAAGGAAAAGGCTGGCTGCAGGCAGTGATGCATCGGAAGCCGACCTGCAGGTTCTGGAACATCAATTGAAGCATCACCAGCCGTTCGCCGCCGATGAACTTCTCAAGGTGGCCGTGTACGAATCCGAAACCGGGGCGATGCCGTCTGCTTGGGGCGCGCGGCGCCTTTGCGAGAACCTTCTGGAACGGTTGGGCAATTGAGCGGCGCCCGACTTATGGGGCGATTCCCGGGTATATCCAGCCTCGCCGCGCTGGTGGCCGCCTGGCTCTGCACCTTGCCATTTTCCCAGAGCGCCATCGCGCAGCTTGGTCCGCATGAGGTCAGCGAGGCGTTTGCGCACACGGTGGCAGTGCGCGTTGCGGTTCCCCCTGAGCAGCAGGCGCTGTATGCCGCGCGGCTGGACCAGGCATTGAAGCAGGCGGGCATTGCCGCTTTGGCGCCGCAATATGTCGTGCTGGTGGACCGCAGTCCGGCAATCCAGCTGGCTTTCATTTTCTGGAGAACGCCTGGCGAATCCTGGGAATTTATCGGTGCCGCCCCCGTATCAACCGGCAAGCCCGGACGCTACGACCACTTTTACACGCCGACCGGCGTGTTTCCGCACACGCCGGACAATTTGGATTTTCGCGCCGAAGGTACGAAAAACAGCCTCGGTGTGCGCGGCTATGGCAGAAAGGGCCTGCGCATTTTCGATCTGGGCTGGGCCACCAGCAAGCGCGGTTGGGGTGGCGGTGGAGAAGGGATCATGCGCTTGCAGATGCACGCCACCGACCCTGACTTGCTGGAGCAACGGCTGGGCACGCCGGACTCCAAGGGCTGCATCCGCATCTCCGCCAGCCTGAACCACCTGGTCGATCATTACGGCTTGCTCGATGCGGCCTACGAGGAAGCGCTGGCGCAAGGCGGCCATTTCTGGGTGCTCGCGGCGGACCGCGAGCCGGTCGCCACACCGGGCCGCTATATCGTAGTGGTCGACTCGGCGGAAGGAAAGCGGCCGGCCTGGTTGCAGCCGGCGCGCTAGCCTGCATTCTCTGCAGCGAGCTTGCAGTGACGAGGCTGCGGCAGGGACGCCGCAGTAGCCGATCAGATATCGATGACGACCTTGTTTTCCACCGAAATGATCCCCGGTGCCGACCAGGCGGCCGACTCGGCCTGTTCCTTTTCCGCCCAGGAGCGTACGCGGCCGGTCAAGATTGCCGCGTCGCCCTTGACTTCCACCTTGACGTGGTTGGCGTCGATCTGGGCATTGCGCACCATGGCGCTCTGGATTTTCGACTTGATGTCGGCCGCGCGCGCGTGCGGCTTGATTGCTATACGGTTGACGATGCCTTTGACGCCGTTCATGAACCTGAGCGCGTCTTCCACAGCCTGGCGCTGGTATTGCCATTCAACCTGGCCGTCGAGCGTGATGTGTCCCTTGGATACGGTGAGGGTGATCTTGTCCTGCGGGATCAAGGCATGCTGCGCCATCGTCGCAAGCGCCGCCTCGGTGATCTCGAGGTCGCTGCGTTCGAGCGTGCCGGGCATCTGGACGTCGAGTTCATCGATCACCGCAGTCACATTCGAGACGCGCTTGACGATGCGCTCTGCGGCCTTTTTCTCGAAGTAGCTTTGCACATAACCAGTGAGGGTTACTATGCCGTCCCTTTCCGTCACGGCGATGTGGGTGGCATCCACGCAGGGATCCCATAGCAGTTCGTCGGCGATTTTTTCCTGCAACGTGCCTCTATTTAACATGATGGTGCTCCTTGAGGTTCATGTTTCAATCAAAATGGCAAAGTCAGTTCGGCCGGCGTGAAGAGAGGCCGAACAACCGGTACAAGGGGCAAAAGCCCCACAAGCCGGTTACAAGCGGGATGAACCCGATGTACCCCCACCAGCCGATGAAGCCGACGGCAGCGGCAATGATCAGCGCAATGCCCACAACTGCGCGCATGGTGCGTTCGAATTCGCTTTGGTTTGCGGTCAAATTGAGTTGCATGATATTTTCTCCTGTCAGAACCCGGTTCAAATGAACATGGCGTTGGGGACGCGGGACAGCCATCCAGCCTTGCCGTGCTTCGTCCTGTCTGCGTCGCTTCGCCTTACCCTGCTAACTTTGTAAGGGGCCCTTGGCAAGTCGGGAAATCCTCAATCCCGGCAAGGGCTGCCGGCACATGAATCGGGGCGGAGGTTCGGCATGCATTGCAGGTGTGGCAGCCACAAGTCGTAACGGTCCGTTCGCGGGTTCATTCCAGAATACATCGGCGCTTTGGCCGGACCTTGATCCAGGTCAAACCTCGGCTCGAGGCGTGATTTGCCGGGCCGCAGAGGCATTGCATGGCGCCAACTGCGCGCCGGCGTGCTTCAGGCCGATGTCAGTTCTCCGGCGCTTGGCGTGGCTTGCGCGCTGCCTTGCGGCCCACCGGCAGTCTGCGCGCATAGCCGTTCCAGTGCCGGACGTTCTATCACTTCGTTTTGCAGCAGCGCCAGTGCCAGCGCATCGAGCGTCGGTCTATGTGCCGACAGCGTGCGCGTGACCCGGTCATGTGCGTCACGCAGGATGCCGGCAATTTCGGAATCGATGGTTTGTGCCGTCTGTTCGCTGTACTCGCGGCGCGCGACCTGGCCATGCTCGGCCGGGTACAGCGGGTTGAGTGCCTGCTCGTACGTCGCCAGGCCGACCACATCGCTCATGCCGAACTGCGCCACCATCTGGCGTGCCATGTCGGTGGCGCGCTGCAGATCATTTTGCGCGCCGGTCGATACGTCGCCGAACACCAGCTCTTCGGCAACGCGCCCGCCAAGGAGTACGTCGAGCCGGTCCAGCAATTCGCTGTGGCGCAACAGGTAACGGTCTTCGGTCGGCGTTTGCTGGGTATAGCCGAGCGCCGCCACACCGCGTGGGATGATGGAAATCTTGCTCACCTGGTCGGCATGGGGGCGGTGTTCGGCCACCAGCGCATGACCCGCTTCATGGAAGGCCACGGTTTCCTTTTCCTTGGGATTCATCACGCGGTTTTTCTTTTCCAGGCCGCCCACGATCCGGTCGAAGGCCGCATCGAAGTCGGACGCGTCGATCTGCTTCTTGCCCAGGCGTGCGGCCAGCAGTGCCGCTTCATTGACCAGGTTGGCCAAATCGGCTCCGGCAAAGCCAGCCGTTTTTGCCGCTACGGCGGTCAGGTCAAACCCGGCAGCAAGCTTGACCTTACGCGCATGCACCTCAAGAATTTTCTTGCGCCCGGCCAGGTCGGGACGGTCGAGTGCGATATGGCGGTCGAAACGGCCAGGGCGCAGGAGTGCGGGGTCAAGTATTTCGGGGCGGTTGGTGGCGGCCATGATGATGACGCCGCGATTGGTATCGAAGCCGTCCATCTGGACCAGCAACTGGTTCAGGGTCTGCTCGCGTTCGTCGTGCCCGCCGATCGAGGACATGCTGCGGGCACGCCCAAGCGCGTCGAGTTCGTCGATAAATACGATGCAGGGTGCCTTGGCCTCTGCCTGGGTGAACAGGTCGCGCACGCGGGCAGCGCCGACGCCGACGAACATTTCGACAAATTCCGAGCCGCTCATCGAGAAGAAGGGCACGCCGGCCTCGCCGGCCACCGCCTTGGCCAGCAGTGTCTTGCCGGTTCCGGGTGAACCGACGATGAGCACGCCTTTGGGAATCTTGCCGCCCAGGCTGCGGTAGCGTTCTGGCTCCTTGAGGAATTGCACGACTTCGATCAATTCTTCCTTGGCTTCGTCAATGCCGGCCACGTCGGCAAAGGTCACCCCGGTTTCCTTTTCCATGTAGACCTTGGCATGGCTCTTGCCGACTTCCAGCATACCGCCGGTGCCGCCCATGCCTGCCGCGCCGCCCGGCCCGGCCATGCGACGGATGGCGAAGCTCCAGATTGCGACGAAGGCGATTGCCGGCAAGACCCAGGAGAGCACGTTGGAAAACCAGTGGTTGTCGACTTCGCCTGAAAAATGCAGCTTGGCCGCCATCAGGTCCTGCGCCAGTGCCGGGTCGTCGACGCGCACGGCGACGAAGCGATGTTCGCCGCCGGCCGGGCCTGGCATGTCGGACAGGGTTTTTTTGTCGAGCACGCCATCGAGATTCCCGGCTTTGATGGTGCCGCTGATTTCCTTGTCGGTAATGCTGATGTTGTCGACTTTGCCCGCGGTGACCAGGTTGCGGAATTCGCTGTAGGAAATGGTGGTTGTCGATGCCATGTTGAAGAGCAGTTGCAATGCGGCCACGGCAAGGGTGATGACCAGAAAATAAAAAAATACCGCACCAAATTTTTCGCTTTTCATTGTTTTGGCTTTCGCATCCATGCGGTTGGTTCCTAGTCGGCCGGGATGCCTGCCCGCCGCAAGCGGCTCCTCACGCGCTCCACTTCGTCAAGCAGGTCCACCACCAGGCCTGCCAGCTCGGGGCATGCATCAAACGTGCGCTCCAGTTCGCGCAGGCGGCGGCCACGTTTGAGATCGGCCCCGGAGAAGCGCCATGTTTCCGGTTCTGCGCCGGGTTCGGGGGACAACACCCCGGCTTGCACGTGCTCGAGCAACCAGGCATTGTCGACGGCGCAGCTCAAGATAAATTCTTCGACGCTGAGTTTCGATTCGTCCAACAGCACTGCAATATGCGCTTGCGTCATGACTCACACTCCCAATGCCTGGCGTGGGTTGAATGCCAGTTCCGCCGCCATGGTTTGATATAGCTCGCGCGCTTTCGGGTCGGAAGCCGGTGGCAGCACCAGCTCCAGCACCAGATACAAATCGCCCGGTGGCTGGCCCGGAATGCCGCGGCCTTTCAGGCGCAGCTTGCGGCCCGCTTGCGAAGCTTCAGGTATGCGGACTTCCACAATGCCGGTCGGCAGTGGTGCCTTGACGGTGGCGCCCAATGCCGCTTCCCAGGGACTGATTGGCAGCGTCGCGTAGACATCGCGGCCTTCGGTGCGATAGCGCGGGTGGCTGCGGAAATGCACTTCCAAATAGAGGTCGCCGGCCTTGCCATCCCCGGCGGCAGGGCCACCCTGCCCGGTGAGGCGGATCAACTGGCCTTCGCAGACGCCTGGCGGAATCTGCACCGCCACGCTGTGTTCGCCCAGTGTCAGCCTTCCGCTTGCATCGACCTTCGGCACGCTCAGCGACAGCGTCTTGCCGGCGCCGCGGTAAGCGTCTTCCAGGTCGAGCATGATCTTGGCGTGATGGTCTTCGCCGCGTGCGCCCTGGCGGGCATGGGCATGCGGGTGAGCTCGGGCACCTTGCATGCGGGAGCCGAACAATTCGGAAAAGAAATCGCTGAACTGCGCGGCCTGCGCCTCATTCATGCCGTCGCCGGAAAATTCGAAACCTTCGTCCCAGCCGGGCGGCGGGCGGAAATCCCGCCCATTGTGTGGCGTGCTTCCCAGGCGGTCATAGGCAGCGCGCTTTTCCGGGTCGGACAATACGGCATTGGCTTCATTGACGTCCTTCATCAAGGCTTCGGCATTGCTTTCCTTGGAGACGTCTGGATGGTATTGGCGTGCCTTCCTGCGGAATGCCTTCTTGATCTGTTCCTGCGTCGCGTCGCGCTCCACACCAAGCACGCGATAATAGTCTTTATATTCCAAGCGCCGTCTCCCATGCCCTAGAGTGCCGGGCCTGCGGCGGCGCTGTCCTGCGCGGCCAGTTCCATGGCTGCCGCCAGGGCGGCATCCTGGGTCGCCAGGTGCAGCATGAACCAATGCGGTAGCAGGGCGACGGCGCGCCGGGCCGTTTCGAAGTCGCCCTGCGTCAGCCCGGGAACCACTTGATGCAGCGCGCCCAGGACCCGCGCATGCTGTTCGCGGTGGCTTTTCAAGGCTGGGAAGTCGATGTTTTCCATGGCCTCTTCCTCGCTGCGAAAGTCTTCTTCCAGGGCCGCGACAAAGGCGGCAAAGCCGGCGCCGAACTGCGCATCGGGCAGATCGGCCAGTTCCGTCATGGCGTTGACCAGCGCGCGGTGCGCTTCGTCGAGTGGCGCAATGCCAAGTTCCATTTGCTGTGTCCAGGTGACTTTGTCCATGATGCTCTCCATTCGGTCACGCCAGGCAGGCGGGCCGCAACTGACAGGCTATGCCCTTCGGCGCCGCGCCACTTGATTGAGATCAAGATGCCTGCGGAAAGTTGGGTTGTTTCATCATGGAAAGCATAGGTGCAACGAATAGGCCGATGGCATTCGAATTTTTGTCGGTGCAGTGCGCCAAGGCTGTGCGCTTGTCGCACCTGCTGACGCCGAATGCGCAGGCCCTTTGCCGGGCTGCATGATCGCCGGGGAACGGGGGCGAGGTGGAAGAAAAATCTGCCTTGATGGGGAAGGGATCGTCTGTATTGAGAAGGTGATGCAATTTGTTGCAGTGCCGCCTGGGGGCAGATGACCAAAGTTCGCTGATGTGTGTGCCTGCTATGGCTGATTGCTCAGACCAAATGCAGAAGGAAAAATGGGATCTGGTTGATCGCTCCCCTCTCCCGCTTTGCGGGAGAGGGGAGTTGACCGGGTCGTATATTGCCTGCCCTCAAGCCTCCACCCGCCAACCCAATCCCAAACTCTTCTGCAAGGCCACAAAATCCTGCAATAACGACGCTTCGCCATCGAGCGCCTTCATGCGCGCATCGATATCGTTACGCTGCGCATCCAGCAGGTCCAATTCGCTGGCAACCCCCGCGTGGCGCCGTTGCCCTTCCAGCGCCAGCCGGTTGCCGGTGGAGGTTTGCTGGGCCAGCAGGCGTTGCACTACCTGGCGCTGCTGGCCGTAGCGCGCTAGCGAGGTGTTGGCGTCTTGCAGCGCGCCCAGCACGGCCGACTGGTAGTTGGCCAGGGCTTCGTCGCGGTTGGCGTTGGCCTGGCGCACGGCGCTGGCGGTGCGGCCGAAGTCGAGCACGTTCCAGCTCAGGTAGGGCACGGCGATCAGGGCCAGGCTGTTGCTGTTGGTGTTGGTGAGCTTGCCGACGCTGGTGCCGGCAAAGCCGATGTCGCCCAGCAGTGTGACCTTGGGGAAATAGTTGGCTTCCTGCACGCCGATCTGGGCGTTGCTGGCGGCCAGGCGGCGTTCGGCGGCGCGGATGTCGGGGCGGCGTTGCAGCAGGGTGGCGGGGTCGCCGACCTGGACTGTTGCGGCCAGGCTTGGCAGTTGCGCCGCGTTGGTGTTCAGTGTGGCGTCCAGCGTGCCCGGTGCCTCGCCGGTTAGCAAGGCCAGACGGTCTAGTGAGGCAGTAAGTTGGGCGCGCAGGTCGGCGATGGAGGCTTGCGTGCTTTCGCCCTGGGCCTTGCGCTGTTCCACTTCGTCGGCGGTGGCCACGCCGTGGTCGAAGCGTTGCCAGGTCAGGGTCAGGGCTTGCCCATCTAGCCTGGCGCTGTCTTGCAGCAGGGCCAGGCTGCGCTGTTGGGCGCGCAATTGCAGGTAGGCTTGCGCCACTTCGGCTGCCAGCGACACCTGGGCGTCGGCCAGGTCGGCTTGCACGGCCTGGGCCTGGGCCGATGCCGACTCTACTGTGCGGCGTGTGCCGCCGAACAGGTCGAGTTCCCAGGTGGCGTCGAAGCCTAGGCTGTAGAGGTGGCTGGAGGTCGATTCATCGGTGCCCGGCGCCTGCCACAGGCCCAGGCCCAACGTGGAGACGGAACCGCTGGGGCGGCCCTTGGCTTCCTGCTGGCTAAGCGACGCGCGCGAGGCGCGCAGCCTGGCTTCGGCGGCGTGCAGGTTGGGGCTGTCTTTGAGGGCTTGTTCGATGAGGCTGTTCAGCGTTGCGTCATCCAGGGTTTGCCACCAGTTTGCGGCCAACGGGGCGGTGACATCTGAAGCGTTGTCGCGCGCGAAATGCCGGGCCTTGACGGCGTTGTCGGCTACGGCGGGCGCGCCGGTATAGTTGGGGCCGACAGCGGCGCATGCGCCCAAGAGGGCGGCTGCCAGCGCGAGTGTGATGGTTCGGTTCAATGTTGTTTGCATGTCAGTGTGCCTCGGGTGGCGGGGCGGCGGCGGGCCCCGGTGTGGGTGTCTTCAGCAGCAGGGCCAGCGGTATGCAGAGCACCAGTGCGGCGGCGAGCACGTAGAAGGTTTCAGAAAAGGTCATGACGCTGGCTTGCTGCTGGATTTGCAGGGCGATTTCCTTGATCGCCTGCAGCCGTGCCAGGGCGGCGTCGCCGATCTGGGCCAGGTGGCTTGCGGCGCTGGCGGCGATGCGATCCTGCAGCAGCGTGGAATTGGCATTGACCGATTCAGTTAGGCGGCTGGCGTGCAGGTTGTCGCGCCGGTCGATGAAGGAGCCGATGATGGCCAGCCCAACCGAGCCGCCCAGGTTGCGCGCCATGTTGTAGATGCCGGCGGCGTCGCCCGATTCTTCACGCGTGACGGCGGCCATGGACGCCTGGTTGAGCGGGAACATGCACAGCATCTGCCCCACGCCGCGCAGCAGTTGCGAGGCGGTGAAGTCGTGCCCCACGCTTTGCGCGGTCAGGTGGATGTCGAGTATGCAACTGAAGGCGAAGCACAGGAGACCCGAAATGACCAGGATGCGGAAGTCGACGCGGCCCAGCAGGCGCGGCAGGATCGGCATCATGGCAAACGCGGGCAGGCCCGACAGTAGCATGATGGCGCCCGATTGTTCGGCGTTGTAGCCGGAGATGAGCGAGAGGAATTGCGGCACCAGGTAAGACACGCCATACAGGCCGGCGCCCACCACGAAGACGATGAAGATCACGCTGGCGTAGCTTTTGTTGCGCAACAGCGAAAGGCGCAGGATGGGCTTGGCTGCGGTGCGCTGCGACCAGGCCACCATGGCCATGCCGATGGCGGAAACGATGGAGAGCGTGACGATCATGTGCGACTCGAACCAGCGTTCGCGCTGGCCTTCTTCCAGCACCACGGTGAGTGTGGAGAGCCCGATGGCCAGGCCGCCGATGCCGAGCCAGTCGGCACCGAACCATTCGCCCAGGTGGGGACGCTGGGCCGGCAGGCCGAGCAGCAGCAGGGTGAGCAGCGTGGCGCACACCGGCACGTTGATGAAGAAGCACCAGCGCCAGCTGGAGTTTTCCGTGAGCCAGCCGCCCACCACGGGGCCCAGCAGCGGGCCCAGCAGCACGATCAGGCCGAACAGCGTCATGCCGATGGGAAGCTGGTGGCGCGGCAAGCGCGTGCGCATGATGGTTTGCGCCGTGGGGATCAAGGCGCCGCCGGTGAAGCCCTGGCCGATGCGCGAGAGCACCAGCACGGGCAGGCTGGTGGAGAGGCCGCACATGACCGAGAAGAACGTGAACAGCGCGGCATTGGCCACCAGGAAATTGCGCAGGCCGAACACCCGCGTGAGCCAGGCGGCTAGCGGGATCATCACGATTTCCGACATCAGGTAGCCGGTGGAAATCCAGGTGCCTTCCGTGCCGTTGGCGCCGACGGCACCCTGGATCTGCGGCAGCGCCGAGTTGGTGATGGAGATGTCGAGCGTGGCCATCAGGGCGCCCAAGGCGCCCGCCGCCACGGCGATCCAGGTGCCGAAGCTGGCGTTGGGTTCGGCGTGTGCTTGTGCGTTACTCATTTGCGTTACTCATGGTGCGCTTCAGCACGGCTGCCCGCCACCGGTGGCGTGGGCTGGAGATTGCGCGTATCCACGTCGGCCGTCACCGACAGGCCCGGCAGCAGGCGTTCGCGCACGGCCGCGTCGGCGTCGACGTGGATGCGCACCGGCACGCGCTGGACGATCTTGGTGAAGTTGCCGGTGGCGTTTTCTGCAGGCAGCAGCGCGAACTGCGCGCCGGTGCCGGGCGAGAAGCTTTCCACTGTGCCGTGCAGGTCTTGCGAAGCCAGCGCGTCGACGTGGATGGTGGCGCTCTGGCCGGCGCGCATGCGGTCGATCTGGGTTTCCTTGAAGTTGGCCACCAGGTAAATGTCTAGCGTGGGCACCAGCGTCATCAGGCGCGTGCCCGGCTGCACCAGTTGGCCCACCTGCACCGTGCTGTCGCCGATGCGGCCGTCAATGGCGGCGCGCACCACGGTGTCGTTCACGTCGAGGTGGTTCTGGCGCAGGGCCGCTTCACCGGCCTTGACCTGGGCGCGCGATTGATCAACCTGCGCTTCGCTGGCCTTCAATTGCCCCTGCACGGCGGCGACGGCGGCCTGGCTGGCAGCCAGTGTGGCGGCGGCCTGGTCGCGCGTGTTGCGCAGGTCGGCCAGGTGTTCGTCGGTGGCGGCGCCGGTGAGCGCGAGCGGCGCATAGCGGTCCACCTCTTCGCGTGCATGGGCCAGGCTGATGCGCGCGGCGTCGGCCTGGGCTTTGGCCTGCTGCAGTTGCGCCTGCTGCTGCAGGATGTCGGCCTGGGCGTGCGCCATTTCAGCCTGGTGGCCGTCGATGCCGGCTTGCGACTGGTCGAGCATGGCCTGGTACTGGCGCTGGTCGAGCCGCACCAGCGGGTCGCCGCGCTTGACGCGCTGGTTGGCCACCACATAGACGTCGGTCACATAACCGCCGACCTTGGGCGACACGGTGACGCTGTCGGCCTTGAGATAGGCGTCGTCGGTGCTTTCGATGTAGCGCCCCACGCTCCACCAGTAAATGCCGTAGGCGGCCCCACCCAGCAGGGCGAGGGCGGCAACGGCGATCAGTACCGGGCGGCGGCGCCGGGGGGCGGCGGCTTCCTTCTCGGTTTCAGGTGCAGATGCAGGTGCGGCTGGTGTGCTTGGGGAAGAAGAAGACATGTCGGCGCTCGGCTTTCGTTTGAATTTATTCCAGTTGCTAATTTATTCCATTCGCTAATTTATTCCAATTGGAATAAGTGTGTCAACTGGAATATTTTTCTGATATATTCAAACCGTCCGCGCTATCCCCAGTAATATTTTCTTGTTTTTTTAGCATGTCTGACCACGCCTCGAATTCTCCCCGCGCCCCGCGCCACCGCAGCGAAGCCAGCTACAGCCGTGGCGAGGAAACCCGCCGCCGCATCATCGGCGTTGCCCTGCGCCTGTTCGGCGAACGCGGCTATGAAGGGGCCTCCACGCGCGACATCGCGGCGGCGGCAGGCGTCAATGCGCCGGCGATCCAGTATTATTTTGATAACAAGGAAGGCGTGTACCGCGCCTGTGCCGAATACATCGCCGACGGCTGGAATGCCCAATTCGAACCCCTGGTAGACCAGGCGCAAAGCACGTTCGACAACCCCCACGCGACACAGGACGAATTGTTCCAGGCCTTCGCCAAACTGCTCGAAGGCCTGGCGGACTACCAGCTGCTGCCCGACGACGCCGAACATTGCCGCCTGTTTGTGCTGCACGAACAGGTGGGCACCGGCCCCAGCGTGCTGTTCCAACTGCTGGACTGCGGGCTGCGCCCGCGCCTGGGCGAGCTGACGGTGCGCCTGGTTGCGCGCTATTGCGGCGCCGACCCGGCCGACCCGGTTTTCAAGATGCGTATCATGATGCTGTTCGGCCTGGTGATGGTGTTTTCACTCGGGCGGCGCACACTGGTTTCCAAGCTGGGTTGGGAAAAGATGGGCGTGGAAGAGGTGGGTATCATCAAGCGCGAGGCGTTGGGGCATGCGCGGGTGTTGATGGATCAGTGGCGGGAAATGGCGTTGGCGGGGTAATTTCGGGCAAAGCAGGCGATTCACCTTGGCGCAGAAATGTCCGCGAAAATGGGCATGCTTCATGCGCATGAGTTTTGCGCATCCATAACGTGCAAGGAGCCAGCATGGCCAATCTTTCAATTGCCCCGGAGATCATCCATGAAGCGCTGGCGGTCGGGATCAAAATTTCATCGTTTTGCGAAGACAAGCTCAGGGAAGAAACGCAACGCCGGCGTGATCAACAATGGAATGAGCAAAACGTGGCCTTTCTTGACGCCTATGCCAAGCTTATCGAGAATGAGGGCGTCGCTCTTGAAGAATTTCGTAGCTTCTGATTGGCGTGTCCATCAAACCGTGGTGAGATCAAACCAACCCCTCGTTAGGGTGTCCACTGAACGTGGGTAAGATCAGGCTAACCCTAATGACTACATTGAGGTTTGGTTGACAGGCAAAGACATCTCAGCTTCGCAATCGCAGATGATGTCCAAATTTGGAGATAAATGGCCCCTGTTCGAGTATGTCAAAATCGATGCGGCAGACTGGTCCATTATGGAGGCGGTGATCGAGCCGTTTTTTCGACCGCAGTTCGAAGACGAAAAGTTTATCGGCGTACGATTTTTCCCGAAATTTGGAAGTTCCCTGGGCGATGTCGAGCTGAACGAAGCTGCATAGGCAATGATTTCACATTTTGAGGAGCAATCAAGGTCGCTCTAGTCCAATGTAAGTAATGGCTTTGATCATGCCATTGCCGCTTGACATCTTTGAGACTCGATCCTCTTTGTAATACACCCCAACCACCCAAGCGCATGCGCTATTTAACTTGGCATATCGGCGTAAATTTTCCCGATACTGATTTGCTTCTTTTTCACCGTACTCCGCAACCTCGTCATACATCATCAATCCAATGACACCGTTTTTGTCTGGCCGACCCTTTTCAAGCTTGGCCTCTGATTCATGAGGCACCTTTGTGCCGCAACTGCCTAGAAGTTCTGTGGACTCAAGTTTCATCGAAAGAATTCCCTGCACGGCAACCTGGCGACCTTGATATTTGTCAGGGTTTTTTACTGCCTCCCCAAACGACACACGAGGAAAATCAACTGCTTTGGTCGATTCCTCTGCCGACAATGCAGGAAATTCTGCCAGTCCAAGCGCAAGGAGCCCTACGATTATTGTGTGCATGTGCATGACTTTGGCTTTTTGTTGGATAGCACGCGTTGCGTTCCATCGGGATTCAATACTTTATTGACACCCATTGGCGTATTCAGATATAGCGGCCCGTTCTGCTGAGCCCAGCCATAGTCCTCGCTCGCTCCCATTGAGAAATTTTCATCATTCTCGTTATAAGCAAAATCCGGAAGGCTGTGCCAACCTGGATGAGTATGCCATCCCCCATAGGGTTTCACCGGAGGCAGAGGAACCTTAGCCGACGGAACCTTGTCCGGCATGCGGTCATGATATGGAATGGCATTATAAGTCCAGCAGTTTCGATCCTTATAAATGTACCCTCCGTTTTCTAAAAACTGCTTTGGCTGCATTCTTGCCCAGTTGCCCGCATCCCTTGCTGCGTCGTCAGGGGTTGCGAAAGGGTCGCCTGGGGCCAAACCAAGCGGATCATAATAAGTCAACGGATTCTCGTTCACATAGGTATAGGTACTATTGCTGCCTCCCTTCAGTCCCACCGGATCGGATTCAACGTACCGGGCCGATGCCGTGACGCTGTAACTGCCGAATGCGAGCAGTAGCGCAAAGCTGGATAGAAGCCTGGATAGGTGCATGGATTTCAACCTATTTAGTTTGCTTGAGTGGTTTTAATCCGCTCAATGGTTTTAATATAGTGCGCTTCCGTCACCGCCGAAGGCTCTTGCCAACCGAGCGCTTCCGCCTTCTGAAACCACAGTTGATTGTTGCGGGACAGATCGGCATAGCGTGGGCGCATATGCTTCGGAATGTCGCTTTGCATTGGATACTTGCCGTTGAAATCACGGCGAGCGATAGCCCCGTAGGCCGAACCCTTGTATATCATTGGCACAACATCTTTCGGCGCGTAGCGAAGCAATAGGTCGGACATCGCAAGTATCTGTTCTTGCTGATCATGCTGCCGGTAGTGTTGCAATAAGACCTCAGCCATTACCGCCACGGTTTCTTTCTTTGTAAGAGGTTGCATGTATATGCCATTCGCTAGCGCTCGATCTGTCATTGGCATATCGCGGCGATATGTCGAATCGAGCTTTGGCCCGCCCGACGTTGCTTCGAAATTTCGGTATATATCGCCATCTAGTCGGTACTTCACAAAGACGTGCTGCGGGGTGGTCGACGCCGTCACGGTAAGCCCAAGCTTCTGCCCTAGGAGAATGAACAGGACTGGCATGGATACGCAGTTGCCCTTTCGCGTCGAAAGGTAAGTCGGCAACAGTTTGTTATCGGTGTTTTGGCCGAACGGATCGGAAAGATCGTATTGGAAAAATTGATTGTTGTTCCAAGCTCCTGGTTTGTATAGGTATTGAATGAGTGCTTCCATTGTCTGCAAGTCGGAAGCATTTGGCGGCAGCATGGATTTCACTTGAACAGCCATGTCGTCTATCCGCTTTACGTTTACTTCGACATCGATGGAAGGGTCGATAAGTCGATCAAGCGTCAGCTTGGTGCGCACCAAGTCAATTTGATTGTCTGGATTGGACAGTATTGCGCGCACTACTTGAACGTCGCCGTTCACTTTTGGCATGACGTGCTGCGCAGCCAGCGAAGGCACAGCAACCACCATCGACAGGAGGACGGCTAACCGTATGAGGACGCGCATTTAGATGCCAATTTTTGCGAAAGGCCAAATGTATTACACTATCACATTCATGATTTTTTCTTAACTGTCAGTTCTGACAGCCCAGTTCGGAAAACGAAGATTTATTCGAAGGAAGCGCCATTGCGTGGGACGCAACTGGCACAATAGCTTCTCCTCTTTTCCACGGATTAAGACGAGGGCGACCATAGTGCTTGAAGTGCACGCTCACTGATCGCGACTGGACAGTCGCCCTCACTGAAAATCCGTTTTCACAAAATTCCACACATCTCGGAATCAACCAAAAGTGGCGGATGCAGCCCGGCGCTTTTCCCACCAGCGCCGAAACAACCCCGCAATCCGCCACCCACCTCACCATCAGTCCAAACCATCAAGGCACATAAGCCGGCGCGCCAGATGGATTCACCAGCGGTGCCAGCTGGGTGGCGAACGGGCTGCCGTTCAACAGGTCTTCATTGATTTGCCAATCGAATGCGCCGCCTATGGTCGGGTACTTGGCCGAGATGCTTTTCCATACGCTTTCGCCCACGGCGATGGTTTCGTAGTTGGCCAGGTTGGGGTCGATGCCGAATCCGAAGACGAAGTTCTTGGGCGGGATCAGTGTCATCCAGGTGTCGACGTTGCTGGCGATCCAGGTCGGGTCGGCCAGGCTGGGGCCGTCGTAGTATTGCGGGGCGCAATAGTCGAGTGCACCGGCGGCCAGCATCGACACGCATAGCGATTGGTCTGTGGTGTTCCATGGTGCGGGCGGGGCGCTGATGATGAAGCCGGGGTGCGAGGCTTTCAATTGCTGGCTGACCCAGATCATTTCGCTGACGTTGGCGTTGGTGGTGCCTTCGAAGGTGTTACAGTCCAGGCCGTCGAACCCGCCCCAGGCGTTGTAGAGGCTCTGGATGCTGTTGAGGAAGGTTTGCGAATAGGTGCGGTTGGGGAAGGCCATGCCGTATCCCGCGCCGCCGACCGAGAGGATGATCTTGCGGTGTTGCGTGGTGCGCGCGGTCTGGATGTCGGCTTTCCAGTTGGTGGCTGCACCGTTGGTGTCGGCCGGCAGGCTGAAGCCGACTGCGCCGGTGCTGGCGTTACCTCCTGGTGCGCCGGTGGTGGCGGCGAACAGATAGATCAGGTTGTAGGCGGAATTGACGCTGGTCAGGCGCTGCGGTGAACTGACCCAGGTGGGGTAGTAGCCGCCGACGATCCGGCCTGTGGGGGCCGGGGTTGGCGTCGGTGTGGGTGTGGACGTGGCCAGGTTCAATTGCCACTTCTGTGCCACAGTGCCGTTGACGTCCCAGATGTCGACTTGCGCGCCGTCGACGGTGGAGGCGCCGTAGACGTCCAATGCCTTGCCGCTGTTGGGATTGACCAGGGTGTAGGTGCCATCGCTGTTGCTGTTGAATTTCCATTTCTGTGCGGCCGTGCCGTTGACGTCCCAGATGTCGATCTTGGCGCCGTCGGCGGTCGAGGCGCTATAGACGTCGAGTGCCTTGCCGCTGTTGGGGTTGACCAGGGTATAGGTGCCGTCGCTGTTCTGGTTGATTTGCCATTTTTGCGCCACGGTGCCATTGACGTCCCAGATGTCGACCTGCGTGCCGTCGGCAGTGGATGCACCGTAGACATCCAATGCCTTGCCGCTATTGGGATTGACCAGGGTGTAGACCGCGCCGGATTGAATGCCCGGCGTGGGCGTCGGTGTTGGTGCGGGGCTGGCGCTGCAGGCCGTGGGTTTCCAGTAGTAGGTGCTGATGGTGGGGTCGGTGGCGTCGCTGCCATTGGTGCCGGCGGCCACTTCTTTGTAGTAGAGCCCGTTGGCCGGATACAGGACGACGGTGCCTACGGGATAGTCTACGCCGGCCGTCCATGTGACGGCGTTGCAGGGTGTGGGTGTGGGCGTCGGAGCCGGCGCGGCGGCGCACGTTGTCGGTTGCCAGTAGTAGGTGCTGATGGTGGGGTTGGTGGCGTCGCTGCCGTTGGTGCCCGCCGCCACTTCCAGGTAGTAGTTGCCGTTGGCCGGATAAAGGACGACGGTGCCTACGGGATAGTTTACGCCGGCAGTCCAGGTCACATAGTTGCAGCTTGCTGCCGAGGCCTTGACGGCGCGCGTCATTTTCTTGGCGCTGCCGTCGATTGAGTTGGATGCAGAATCCGCTGTGCCGCTGTTGCCGCCACAGGCGGCCAGCATGCTGCCGATCATGCCGAGCATCAGCGTGCTCGATACGTTTGCTTTCATTTCTCTCTCCTCGGTGGTTGTTACTGTAGTTGTGTACGGCATTGGCGCAAGGCCGACGCTAAGAACCTGTTTCCGATCCTGCTGCGCGACCCGGATTTGCGGCCAAGCAGTGCTCAAAATCCTCATGTACTTGAGTACATTCCGGTTTCTCCGCGCTGCTTGGCCGCAACTGCGGGCCGCTCGCTACAGATCGTAAACAGGTTCTAACACCAAGCGCAGCAAAGGACAATTGCGTCCCGCTTCAACGAAAGAGGAAGGCAAGTCCTTGATTTGTTTGTGAATTGGAAGGAGAGGGCGGGCCGCGGCGCTTACATTTTTTCATGATTGCCGGGCGCCTGCGGGGGCGCGGCGCGTGCATGGGCCGCGTCCTTGCTTACAAAACTTAACGATTCCTTACCTGCAGCGCAGTTGAATCCGCATTCGCTTCGTGGTTCGCGCTTGCCGCGCCAATCAATCGACAATTTTCGTGACCAGGTTGCCGTCAAATTGATTCAAGTCGGTGCTGAAGAAGTCGATGTTGCGCTGGATTTTTTCAATCGGCCAATTCCACCATTGGATTTTCAATAGCTGCTCGATCATCTTCGCAGGAAAGCGTTTCTTGGTTTGGTGTGCCGGTATGCCGACGTAGACGCCATAAGGTTCGCAGTCCTTTGTGACCACGGCCCGGGCGCCGATGACGCAGCCGTCGCCGATTTTCACGCCGGGCATGATGCGCGCGCCTTCGCCGATCCAGACATCGTTGCCAATAACCACGCCCTCGGGTTTATCGACGCAATTCGGGTAGCCAACCTGCATGCCCAATATGGCGTTGAGCGGGAAGGTGGTTGGGTAATTTGTGTGATGACTCTCGTAAGTCCAGCAATACACGTTGGCGGCAATGGAGCAAAACGCACCGATCCTGATCGGGTATTTGCCGTTCATGGTCACGTTTTGATTGATGTAGCTATAGCGGTTGATCGTTAAATGGCCGATGTTCGCCGACTTGTGAATGTAGGCCTTGTCGCCATTGGGGAATTCATGAACCTTGTAATTTTCCGGAGGGCTTGCCAACCACATGATTTGCTGTTCCTGGTTTTTGTTGGATATCGAACTATAAAGTATAGTCAAGTTGTAGCGCATCCCGGGTTCTTAACCGTGCGACCCGCGATAAGACGTGAGGCTTTAACTCCTGAGGCGGATTGAATCTAGAGCCCATTCCATATATAGGCGCCCCCGTGGAAACCCGGAGGGAAGGTGCTATTTGAGCGTCGCGCGTCGTTACGCCGCTTGCACAGGGGACCACCCTGTGCGGCGCGATGACGCCTGGCGCGCCATCACAAATAACGCGTTTGCACAGGCGCGTCCAGACGGAATGTGCCGGTCACGAACAACCCTGCAGCGCATCGGCGTCGAGCAAATGCCAGTGCCCGGCGATATTGACGAAGTAGTAGCGTGTGGTTGGATAGATGGGCGTGCCGGGCTGGTTGCCCTTTCCCGGTACGTCGGCATAGCCTCCCAATTCCAGTACGGCGAAGTCCGGCGCGGTGTCGCCCTGGAGCGTGATGGTGTAGTTGTTCACGACTTGTACCTGGTTGGCGCGTAGTGTGTCGCGCAGTGCCGGCTTCATGGTTTCGATGTCGATTTGCTGCAGCCGCACTTGCGCGCGCGCCGCGTCGATGGCTGCCGGCGTGCGGAAGTACATCAGCATGCCTTTTGCCGGCAGCCTGGAGACGATGTAGGGTTCGCCGGCGTCGCCCGCCATGTGCGCTTCGATCGCGAAGCTGCCGCATTCCGGCGTGGCTTCGGCATCGGGTTCATTGACGTCATGCTGTTCCAGCCTGGTGGCGAGCGTGACGACGTGGCCGTCGCGGTAGATGCCGACGTCATGTACCGGCCTCACCAGCGATAATTTCGCATCGCCCATGTCCCAACTGCCGAAGATGAAGGGATCGTTATAGTGCGGTATTGCGGCGTAGGGCTTGCTTTCGGTTTCGACGCGATAGGGAATCTGGAACAGCGCGCTGAGCGTATCGGTCGTGGCCTGCATGGCGCCGATCTGCTCTTCGGCATTAAAGCGCGATGGTTTCACCGCAGGCAGCAGTTCGAACAAGGGTAGATAATCGGCGGAAATCGAATCGGTGTAGCCGTTGGGGTGTATGGTGCTGATTTCCGGATAGAGCGGTTTTGTGATGGGCGGCGGCTGCATGCCATTTTTTGCCAGCGCTTTCATGGCTTCGAATTCAGGAATCGGGAAGCGGGAAAATGTCGCGGTTCCAGCCTTCGGGTTTTCACCCCTCATCATGGCATCCACCGCCGCCTTGAACTGGCCGGCCTCCTTTTTTGCCAGTGCGCCGGGCAACATCGTCGCTTCAAAAGCCTGTCCTGCCGCCCGGAGGCGCCCGAAGCTCGGCTCGATCCAGAAGGCGCGCAAGGGCGATTCCTGGAAAGCCGTGTCATTCTGGTTTTTTTCGGTTCGCTCGACGTCGCTCAGTTGCAGCGGTTGGCCCGCGAGGAAACGGCACACGACATAGCCGTGGCTGGTGTCGCCCCAGCTGACTTCGCAATAGCGCGCACTTTCGCCGGCCAGCGTCACCTTCGCGTTGGTGGTCAGGTGGGCCAGCACGGGGGCTTTGTCGTCGGGCGCGTTGTGGATGTTGACGTAGGAGCCGATGATCCACATCGGACGGGGTAGCGGCTCTGCCGCGTGTGCGGGTTGAAAGGAAAGCAGGGTGGCAAACCAGAATGCCAGCGCTCCATGCGGAATTTTTCTCATTCTTCGTTACCCCTTATAAAGCTGGCAGGGCCGGTTTGGAAATGTTCCGCAACCACGATGTGCCGCGCCATCTTCCAGCGCATTCCTTTACCGATTGAGGATCAAGGCCGGTGCCATTGAACGCATTCTCGGATTCAACGAGGGAAGACTCAAGTTGGTAATGAGGTAGCTTTTTTCAGGTATCGCACCTGTTCTGTCACGCGTGTGTAGAAACGTTCACGCGCTTGATGCGCCCATGCTTCCGTGCACGCCGGTCTCGGGCCTTGGGTTTCTTTATGGTGTTTCGAAGGGGCGGCGGATGTGGAGAAGGTGCATGCGGCGCATTGCGTTGCAGGTGCCGCACAGACAGGGCAGGAAATCCTATCCGATGCCGGAGTCGGTTTGCTGCCCCGTTTGATGCAAGGCCCTACCGCAAATTCGTGACATAAAAGATGTCGAGAATCGGACCGAATGCCGCGTCAAAAATGCTCGCAAGGCCCCGGCCTTGCTGCGCTTTTTTCCTTGCCTCGGCCCGATTTCGCCACTTTTAT
>Ga0134128_10000452_pt1 | contig 57163 bp, 65 predicted proteins | sample KB31754_FD_96462 | JGI IMG/M metagenome (GOLD analysis project Ga0134128, IMG submission 96462) | Terrestrial soil microbial communities with excess Nitrogen fertilizer from Kellogg Biological Station, Michigan, USA - KB3-175-4 | ecosystem: Environmental > Terrestrial > Soil > Unclassified ... | reverse complement strand
TTGGCGATGTCGCTTGTGCCACCAAGCAAGCTCGATGTCTGCGTATCAATCACTGAAAATAAATACAGTGACCACGCGCGAGTACTGGCCGCGCTCTTCTCCCAAGCCAAAGGAATATACGACTCATAAGCCGCATAAGGGTCAGCTGTGGGATTCGGGTCTGGAGTGACCGGTGGTGTTGGCGTCGTCGGTGGTTGTGGTGCTGCTGCTGAAGAATCTGACGAGGACGCATTTGTACTTGATCCGCCAAATCCATTTTTGGAACAGCCAAGTAGAACGAATGCTGCTATGAAAGTGACAATCCATTGTCTCTTCATGGTTACCTCTCTTGTGTTCTTTCAGGATCGGCAAGAGCGTGTAAAAACCACAGTCGTGTTTTTTTTCGAGACAGATGAATCAGCTATTTATCATAATAAATTTTGACTTCAGTCGTGGAGACGAACGTCCGAAAAGTTGCTAGCCTCGACTTTTCGTGAACAACTTTTTGCGCGATTTTTGGAGAACCATCATGACTCGTCAGCAGCTCCTACTCACGGTTTTAGCGGTTTTTACTCTTTTACTTTTGTATCACAACATCGTCCTGATTTGAGAAACGCGAGCGCATTTGTACACCACTTTTCGCAATCAATTTTTAGTCAATGCTCAGAAAAAAAATCTCGATGTTGTGTCTTTTGAACACCAGGAACTTGGTCCAAAGGGCGAAAAGTTATTCACTGATTACGCCCTGTTTCCCGGTGAAAAAAATTCTGGCTTACCGACCCTTATTCATCTCAGCGGCCTTCATGGTGTCGAAGGTTATTTCGGATCTTTGTTACAGCAAAAAATTTTAGAGAGCTTTGATTTCTCAACTGCCAGATCGCCAATCATTTTTGTCCACGCTGTCAATCCTTACGGTATGGCTTGGTTTCGGCGGACCAACCCTGAAAATGTCGACCTCAATCGCAATTGTTGGCAAAGCGATCATCCGATCTATAATTCTGATTTTTTAAAATTTGAAAAATTTTTTTCAGCTCTTGAAGGGCACCATATTTTTCAGCAAGCGTTTCAATTCGCAAAACTTTTGCCTTTGATCTCTCGTCAAGGGCTTAAAAAAACAACGGAGATCATCACTGGCGGACAAAGCGTTTCTCCCCAAAGTATTTTCTATGCCGGCGAAGAGTTGCAAAGTGAATTGCAAAATCTGATCGCCCAACTTCAGCGGATAACGAAGCAAACAGATTCTCTGCGAGTGATTGATGTTCACACGGGACTTGGTTCTTACGCTCATGAGTCTCTGATCGTCGATGGCTTTGATTCAGCAGGTGACGTGAAGTTTTGGTCCCAGAGTCTCGGCGGTGCCCCGATCATTGATCCCGCCACTGATCCCAAAATTTATCGTGCCGACGGAGCACTTCCTCTTTTGATCAAACGCCATTGGCCCGAGACTCATTTTATCGTTCAAGAGTTTGGAACGTATTCTGGCTTTCAAGTCCTGCAAACTCTCGTCAGAGAAGAACCAGAGCAAACCCTTCACACTTTTTTCCCTTCTGATTTGAAATGGCAACAAGCCTGCTTGCAAAAAGGCCTTCTGCGCTTCAATCAATTAGCCCAAGCAATGAAAACAAAGTAGACACCTCGATGCCCTTTCAGGGCACATTTCCACATTGTCTTTGACTCTTCCACGTTTGTCTCAAAATGAGACGTCCATTGCGAACACCGCGCTTCCCCGCTGGCACTGCCCTTGCTCATACCTCTAAGTGTGATCAAAAACTTTATACGGAGGTCTTTATGAACTGGGGAAAAAGAATATTAACGGCGGCAGCTCTCTCAGCAATTTTTGCAAGTGGTCTGGTTGGCTGTAACAAAAGTAGCAACAACAATAACGGAACATCTGGCAATATCTCCATCAACGGAGCCCCTGGATTAAATGGAGTCGGTGGTCAAACGGCATCAGCAACTGATACTGTCAGTGGCATGCCAGTGACTTTAACTCTGTCGACAGCAACCGGCTATAACCCGAATAGCGGCAATTATTATGGCACTTCAGCAATTTCAATATTGATGAACGGTTATCCCGTCAACTTAACACCGATGACAATGCAGACTTATTATAATCAAGGTCCATCGATTGTCAGTAGCAGTGGCCAGTATGCAATCTTGGCCGCGGCGATTTGCGCCGATTCAATAACAAGCACATATGCACAAACATGCTCGACTGTTGCAATCATCGCTTGGGTTCAACCTTCATATTCACTCGGCGGCAGCGGATATCCCTACGGCGGCGTTCAGCCTCAATATGGCACTCAATTCAATCCTTCAATGCAAGCTATGCAGGTCGGCATCCTGAAAGATCAAGCTGGTACCATTCACTCGGCAGTTGAAAAAGTAGGATACGCTATCTACAACGGCGCTGCGACTGGTTCACCTGCACTTTCAACAGCGACTGATTTGACAACTTGGCTTGTACAGAACGCGCACTAAAAGTTTGGTTTTGATTCTTAGTTAAAAAATTCAAGAGGATTTCTGAAGTTCCCCAGTCTCAGAAATCCTTTTTGATTTTTAGATCTTGATGATTTGATGCTGACACCCGATTTGATCAAACACCGTATTTCTTGCCCGAATTCCGGGATCATCCTGACAAAAATAAACTTTCAAAGTGGATGGATCTTCACTGGCTTTAGCCAACATTGCTGCACACATTTGGCATGGTTTTAAACTCACATAAATTCGAGAGCCTTGAGGGAGTGGTTTTTGTTGCCCGTGAAAAATTTCTTGAATGGCGCGGACTTCAGCGTGCATGGTTTTATTTTTAAAATTCGCATTCACTGACTGAGCTAGAATATTTCCCGCCTGATCCGTGATCACTACGGCAATCGGCCGATTGAAATCATGCAAGACTTCTCCGCGTGGCACTTGCGCTTCTAACTCTTGCAGTAATTGAATAGCTTCAACTTCGTTTTTGATTTTTAAGATCGCTGAAGCTTTCACGGACTTCACATGCTGGCTTTTTAAAAACCAATCATCACCAGGTGCGATGGCAATCCACTCATAGTCTGCCAAGGAAATTTGATGATCTTGGGGCAAAATTTCACCTGTGATTCTTTTGGCGGCAAGCTTCACGATGCCTTGATCCATTGCCGTCAGCGCTGCTGTCGTGAACAGGCGATTGCGGAGGATAAAGAAACTGTGGTCGACTTGCTCTTCAAAAAGAAATTGAATCAATTTCACAACGGCCGAGCTTGGCCGATGGGCCATCGGTACATCTTCAGCCCAATAGATCTTCTGATCGCTGACAACCCAAGCCCATTGACGATTTAATGGCGATTGAGACTGACGTTGCAAGTGCCAAGCGATCTGTTCCATTTTGTAAGTCAAAGCCGTTGACGACGGGGGTTGGTCTCTCATAATTCTTCTTCAGTATGATTCAAAATCGTCTCGAAAAAAATCAGAAAAAGCTCAAAGCTTGGGCGGATCGCCATAAAATCGAGGCCTATCGTCTTTATGACAAGGACATTCCCGAGTTCCCGATTTTGATTGATCGTTATAAAGATTTTTTTGTGGTCTATGATCGCACTGACCAAGTGATCGATCAGGGAAAAAATCAAATGCCCGAAGTCTTGGAGGCCTTGAAAAATATCTTTGCTGTGCCTGAAGAAAAAATCATCCTTAAAAAGCGTGAGCGACAAGAGGGTTTAAAGCAATATGAACGTCTGGATTCAAAATCTAATTTCTTCTTAGTCCAAGAAACTCAAGCCAAGTTCTTGATCAATCTCTATGACTATCTCGACACCGGTCTTTTTTTAGATCACCGTCCGTTGCGCCAAACAGTTTTCAAACAAAGCGCTGGCAAAAAAGTGCTGAACCTTTTTTGTTATACTGGATCTTTTAGTGTCTTTGCAGCCTTGGGCGGAGCAAGCTCAGTCATCAGTGTGGATATGTCAGCGACATATCTGGATTGGGCAAAAAATAATTTTAAAGAAAATGGAATTGATCTCGAAAAGCATACTTTCATCCAAGAAAATGTTTTGGAATTTTTGGCAGAACACCATCGTCAATACGATGTGATCATTCTTGATCCGCCGACTTTTTCAAATTCAAAGCGTATGGAAACTCCTTTCGAGATTGAAAAAGATCAGAACTTTTTGGTCGAGTCTTGCCTTCGACTTCTTTCGCCCAAAGGAGTTCTTTATTTTTCCACCAACAAACGAAAATTTAAAATCTCTGATGCCATCGCGGCAAAAGCTCGAGTCAATGACATCACCGAGAAAACAATCCCCCTGGATTTTCATGATCAGAAAATTCATCGTTGTTATGAGATCACCAAGCCATGACTCCAATTCTTCTGACCACTTTGAATTCGAGCTATCAACATGCGGCCTTTGGCCTTCGTTATTTGCGTGCCAACCTCGGCGAGCTTCGCGATCAATCACGCATTCTTGAGTTCACCACGGACCGGACCGCTCGTGATGTGGCTGAAGTTTTACTTTCGCAAAATCCGAAAATCATTGGGCTTGGTGTTTATATTTGGAACACGAAACAAACATTAGAGCTTGTCAGCCTTTTAAAAAAACTCGCTCCTGATGTGGTGCTTGTGCTTGGCGGACCTGAAGTTAGCTTTGAAACTGAAAAACAGGAGCTCTTTCAGTGGGCCGACTATGTCGTTTGCGGTGAAGCTGATTTCCTTTTTCGCGAACTTTGCACGAAAATTTTGGCGGGCGACAAACCTTCAGAAAAAATTCTTCGCGGAGCGCTGCCAGAAATTGGCGCCATTCAACTTCCGTATTCAGAGTACAGCGACGAAGATATTAAAAATCGCATCATTTATGTCGAAGCTTCGCGCGGCTGTCCTTATAAGTGCGAATACTGTCTGTCATCGCTGGATAAATCTGTGCGCAATTTTTCTTTGCATCAATTTTTATCTGAAATGCAGATCTTATTAGATCGCGGCGTTCGGCAATTTAAATTTATTGATCGCACATTTAATTTAAGCCCTTCGACCAGTACTCAAATTTTGCAGTTCTTCTTAAAAAATATCCAATTGGGACTTTTCCTGCATTTTGAAATGGTTCCTGATCGTCTGCCGGATGAACTCAAAGAATTGATCGTGCAATTTCCAGCCGGAAGTTTGCAATTCGAGATTGGCGTCCAAACTTTAAATCCGCAGGTCGCAGCCTTGGTCAGTCGTCGTAACGATTATCAAAAGATGAAAGACAATCTCCGTTTCTTGCGCGAAAAAACTTCGGTGCACACGCATGTCGATTTAATTGCAGGCCTTCCAGGTGAAGATATTGGCAGTTTTGCCAAAGGCTTTGACGAGTTGGTTTTGCTTGAGCCCGACGAGATTCAAGTCGGGATTTTGAAACGGCTGCGCGGCACTCCGATCGTTCGCCATGATCAAAATTGGCAAATGCTTTATCAAGAGCAATCGCCTTATCAAGTGATCAGCACAAAAATGATCAGCTTTGCAGAGCTTCAACAGATCAATCGTTTTTCCAAGCACTGGGATCAAATCGCCAATAGTGGCCAATTCATCGAGACAACGAAGTATCTTCGTAACCATGCAGTGTCCTCTCAACAATCCTTCTTTCAGCTTTTTGCGGAATTGAGCCAGTTTCTGACTCAAAAATTCCCAACTAGTCAAAACGTCGGTGTGGTCAATTTATTTCATGGCGTCTTTCAATTTCTCCTGCAAGCGAAGCTTCTTCCTGAAAATGAGGTTAAAACCTTATTAGCGAAGGATTATGCACGAAGCGGGCGGCATGACTTGCCGACCTTCTTGAAAATGAGAACCTCTGTTGATTTGGGAAATTCGAGAAAAGCTCAAGCCTCCTCATCGGTTCCCAAAAGACAAAGATTGCATCTGTCTCATGAGAATCCTTGATTTCCTCAAGCCTTCGCCTATGCTTAAATCATGAGCGATATTTTTTTGCATTTTAGCATAGCAACCAATGTGGCCATTCTTTTAATGACCTTTACCTGGCTGCTTGCCATTCGGCTGGACTTCTTCAGCTCTGTGGATGTCGCTTGGGCTTACGGCTTTTCGGTCGTTGGAATTTTTCTGGCGATTTGGGGACCTGGCTGGAATTCTCGCAAATGGATTTTTCTACTGATGATTGCCTCGTGGAGTTTTCGTCTTGGAACTTATCTCACCGTTCGTTTAAAAAACCATTTTCCAAAAGAAGACGGTAGGTACACGGTGCTTCGTTCGAATTGGAAAAAAAATCCACACCGCGCTTTTTTTATTTTCTTTATGGCTCAGGGACTCAGCATTGCCCTACTTTCAGCACCGATGGTTTTTGTGGCTGCCAATTCAGAGGCGCGCATTTCTAATTTGGAGTGGATGGGTTTTGCTCTCTGGTGTCTGGCTCTGATTGGTGAAACGACGGCTGACAGTCAGTTGGAAAATTTCAAAAAAGATTCTGCGAATGCCGGAAAGACCTGCAATACCGGTTTATGGAAGCTCTCGAGACATCCCAATTATTTTTTTGAATTTCTGATTTGGTGTTCGTTTGCGCTGTTTGCCAGTGGCAGTCCGGGTGGTTGGATCAGTTGGTATTGCCCAGTGGCGATTTTGGTTTTACTTTTCAAGGTCACCGGAATCCCAACAACAGAAGCACAGTCTTTAAAAAGTCGCGGTGAAGAGTATCGTCGCTACCAAGAAACCACGAGCGCTTTCGTCCCGTGGTTTCCTAAAAAAACAACTTAGTGAGTAAGACCTTCGGCCTTCAAAACTTTTTGGACTGCTGGGCGAGTACTTACGCGCTCCATGAAACCCAACAAGTTTTTAAATGGGGCGAGATCCACTTTCACATGATTATGCCAGCTGAGAATCGTAAATAAGTACGCATCAGCCGCACTAAATTGTGATCCTAAAATAAACTGATTTTTTCCTAGATGAGTATTTAAGTAATCAAATTTTTTGTTCAGACCTTCTACGACATTCGCACGAAATTGAGTGTTAGCTTCTTTATTTGGAACCATTCGATCTGCCGCAAACAACGAACCCATTGTTTTATGGATTTCTGTCGCCACATAGTTCAGCCATTCATTGGCACGATAGCGTTCAAAAGTTCCCCATTTTGGGAGCAAATGTTTTTCCGGCTGTTGATCAGCCACGTATTGCATGATCACAGCACCTTCAGTCAAAATTTGACCATCATTTGTTTTCAACGTAGGCACTTGGCTTTTGGGATTCACTTTTGTGAAATCCTCTCCGCCGGCTGTTTTGCGAGTTTTCAAATCGACTTTTTCTGTTTCATATTTCATTCCCATTTCTTCGAGAACAATATGGGGAGCCATCGAACACGCGCCTGGTGAGAAATAAAGTTTCATGGATTTTCCTTTTGTTGGAGTTTGAGATTTCGCCCCCTGATCATAGAAGAGCAAATTGCAGAGACAAGTCTTAACGCGGACTCTGAATGTTGCTCTTTAGCAGACCTCACCAAAGTACGGTCGAGTCGAGGCCTTATTTTCACTCCCGGGTCTTGAGGAATGAGCTCACTTCTCAGATAATGTTAATATGCAAAGATTATCGTCATTGGCTCTCTTTATAGTCATGATACTTACCATGGGAAATGGTGAGAAAGTTTTTGCTAAAAATCTTCCGCGATCACAGAAAGAAATTCTGAAGGATTTTCCTAAAGATCTCTCACATTTTTCTTGGCATCAAAAAAATAAAAATGAAATAACGACTTTGCTCGGGGAACCGGCGCAAAAAGAAACTCAAGGCTTTGAAACATTTTGGTACTACAGTCTTTCTGGTGGCCTTTACGATACCACTGTCGACTTTCATGAAGGGAGACTTAAATCAATTTCATACCTTGCCCCTCATGGGAAATGGGTCGCTGCCGATTTTCAAAAATTAATTTCTGCGGAAGACATGAAAAAAGCAGAACTCGCTCTGACAAAAAATCCAACACACACATCGGGAGATGAGTTCACCGTCACTTCAGTCAAATATGGTCTTGCCGTCACGATCAACAAAGATAAAACGTTTTCCATTCAGCGCATCCTGCTTTGGGCTCCAGGAGAACATCAACCATGATGAAATGGATATTTTCTTTTCTGATATTTTTCATACTCGTTGGTGTTTCCGCGTTTGCTGAAGAAGGTGCCGTGGGTGCTTGCCCCGAATGCTCCAATCCAGAAACTCGGCCCAAAGTTGAAGAGCTTTATTTATGGTCCGTCTCCGACGATGATGTGAACAACGCTCACTGTGTCAGCGCACCAGAGCCACGCGAAGCCGAGATGCTTGATTATCTTCATACCGTGGTTGCCACAGATCCTGATCAAAAAGAAACTCGCACCATCAACGGCATTGAATTTGAAAACGAAAATCCTCGGTTTCTGAGTCTCTTTCAAGAACTTCATCGCATTTCAGATACCAGCAAAAAAGATCAGACGCCTCTGCATTTCAGTTCGAAATGTCATGATGTTCTTTGCGCCATGGATGAGATCTATGGAAAGCCGCAAGGAACTCAAATTTTCTATATTTACGCCCGCTATGGATACAAGACGAATACCCTCACGCACAATACCAATGAATATATTCCTTGGAGACCTTCTGAGTTGGATGAGCTGATCAGTATTCTGCAGACTTTACCTCCTCATTTTTTTCCTTTTGCGAATTATGAAAGAATTCTTCTCCACTCGACTATTTCAGAAAATTTTAAAAATGGAAAAGAGGTCGCCAATAGTGCTATTCAAGTTTTACAACCTTGGTTTGATGAATCAAAAAATCTGCGGCAAGTTTCGCTGACTCATGAAATCGGTCACGATGTTGCTGAAGAAATGCATTTGGATCTCAGCGGTGATTGGATGAAGACCAGCGGCTGGAATGCTGGCAAGCCAAAGGATATTCCTTCACCATACGCTGGCACCGATCCGCGCGAAGATTTTGCTGAAACTTTTGCGGCCTATCGTCTGAGCCCAGAATATTTAAAAAAGAAAAGCCCTCAGCGATATGAGTATATGAAAACCAAAGTTTTTCACGGTGTTGAATTTACCTCTGAAGTTGCCTGTCAAAAGCCTTTTCGCGACGAAGAGAACTTCATTGCCCACGATAGAAAAATTCAACAAGCACTGGTCGCTCAAAGAAAATCGGACCGACAAGCAATAACCAATCTCCTCTATAATATTGCACACACACCGAGTGCGGCCCTCACTCTTGAACAGACGGCGAAGGCTTTTGCACCCTGTCTCAACCAATACCTCGAAGAGGCCTCTGTCGGACATCGGGGACAAGCCGATTCGTGCCTGACTGAGCATATTCGTCGCGCCGTCGTTTTAACATCTATGGATTTCACTTTAGATTCTTCACTCATCAAATCCTCAGACCTTTCGGTCATTCCTATTTCTGAGGCTCAGAAAAAACAAGTGCGAGATTTTGCTAAAAATTATCTCTCACCCATTTTTTACGAAACATATAAAGATGACAGTGCTATTCAGCAGGCCACAACTCCAGAAGAGTGCCAAACCAACGCGCATTATTTTTATCGCTCGCTATCTTCAGATATCAGAGATGCTATTACCAATCGCTCTGTGATTGAAAATGTCGTGTCCCGAGCCTGCGAAGAACGCATCAAAGCTTTTGGCACCAGTCTTCTTGGACAAAAAAATAATCCTTTTGCCAAAAATACTTTTGATCAAGTTTTTAATTTCTAGGTTTGGCGCGCTCATATTGCGGCGGCCAATCCATCTCTACGCCCAATAGTTGCGCCGCATGTCTTGGCCAATAAGGATCGCGCAAAAATTCTCGCGCCAGCAAAACCGCATCTGCTTTTCCTTGAGAAAGAATTTCTTCCGCTTGTTGTGGCTCAGTAATCATACCGACAGCGCCTGTGATGATTCCTGTTTCTTTTTTTATTTTCTCGGCAAAAGGAACTTGATATCCAGGGCCCGTTTTAATTTTTGCGTAAGGAACAGCACCACCACTGGAGCAATCTAAAAAATCAACGCCGATTTTTTTTAACTCTTGAACAAATATAACACTTTGATCAAGATCCCAACCACCCTCGACCCAATCCGTCGCCGACAGGCGCACAAACAACGGTAACTTTTCAGGCCATTCTTTTCTCACAGCAACCGCGACAAGCAATGGCAAACGCATTCGGTTTTCAAGAGAGCCGCCATACTGATCATTTCGCTGATTACTGAGTGGTGAGAGGAACTGATGCATCAGATAACCGTGTGCCATGTGCAGCTCGACCACTTCAAAGCCCGCTTTTTTTGCAAGCTTCGTCGAGGCTACAAAATCTGCAATCACTTTTTGAATTTCATTTTCAGTCAAAGCCTGCGGCATTGGATAATCATCTGCAAAAGCAATTGCTGACGGTGCCACCACCGTCCAGCCTCCGTGAGCAAGACTGATTTTCTTCCCACCTCGCCATGGCACTTCCGTCGATCCTTTTCTTCCGGCATGGGCCAATTGAATTCCCGTGCGAGCAACTTGGTTTTTCATAAATTCAACAATCGGTCGCAAAGCATCACCCTGCTTTTCATTCCAAAGTCCCACACAATGTGGAGTGATGCGACCTTCTGGTGATACACCCGTTGCCTCTACCATCACCAGGCCAGCGCCGCCGACGGCACGACTGCCTAAATGTGGATGATGCCATTCGCCGACGACTCCATCTTGGGCTGAATACTGACACATCGGTGAAACAAAAATGCGATTCCGAAATTCAAGCTCACGAACTTTGAGAGGAGCGAAAAGTTTTACAGACATTTTATTTCCTTAGAAAAATCGACTCATTTCCAGCAGAGCTTGCTTTAAGTCATCGGCATTGAAATCACTTTTGATCTCATGCCAGTGATGATCCAAAGTTTCATACTCGCCAGAAAAAGGAACCGAAATAATGTCTTTGTCTCGGTAAATCGCAAAATTGCCATAAGTTCCCATCACAATCCAAGGATGAGAGACTCCGTTGAAGAGATCATCACCAGAGCTAAAATCTTCCGGTGGATTTTGACAATGAAAGATCTCTTTCATCAACGTTGCCGATAAATCATAATGGTCGGTGCGGTGTTGATATTTTTTGGCTTCTTTCCCTGGCCACCAAACCACCATCGGAACGTGAGTCTGAGCATCAGAAAAATTAGAGTTATGTCCCCAAAAGTTGAGATGATTGTCGTTGAACTCTTGTCCGTGATCTCCAGTGATCATGACAACTGTGTTCTTCAAAAGATCTTTTGCTTTCAAATCAGCGATCACCTTTTGAATGAGGCTGTCGTCAAAAAGAACGCTGTTCTTATATCTATTTTTAAATGGTGTCGGATCAAAATCATTATGCAAAGCCAGATAATCGACCTTGTCCCAGACCGGTAGAAACTTGAGCTTAAAGTCCGGAGGATAATCATAACCATGAGGAGAATCATAAAACAAAAATCCGAAGAAAGGATTTTTCAGATCCCTGTGATCAAGAAATTTGAGCCACTCATTGGTGATTTCAATATCACGCCCGTAAGTTTCATTGCTTTGGGAGGTCACTCGCAAGTGAGGAACTTCTGCAAAAACGGTTTGATCGAACTCAGGCATATTGAGTGGCGCGCTGGCAAAAATTCCTAACTGATAATTTTCTTTGATCATCTGATGAATCAGGACGGCTCCCCGACGATTGATTCTTGCCGTATCAAAATAATTTCCTGGAATTCCGTAGAACATCGTAAAAATTCCAGTGCGGGTCGCATTGCCACCGCTAAAATGATTTTCAAACACGCTGCTTTTATCTGCCAACGCCGAGACATTCGGCATCACTTCCGGATCGAGCATATCGGCGCGAAGAGCATCGACAACGATCCAAATGATATTGAGTTTTTCAGGCTTATCACATTGCAAGAGCGAGCGCGGATAATTGAAATACTTTTGTTCTTTGTCGTTCATGACAAGCATCGAGCGTTTTTTATGCTCTTCCACATTGACCAAGCCCCAGCGTATCAAACGATCTTTATCTGTTGCTGGTTCGGACAATGGAAAAATATGACCTAGCTTCGTGATCGGTTGATAAAAAAGACCATCGGCAAAAATATGTCCCACATGACTTGTCGCAATCATAAGAATATAAAAAGTCGCGACGATCCAACCACGACGATGTGGCACTGGTTTTTGTAACCACTGCCAGATTTTGACAGCGGCAAAAAAATTAATTCCCCACAGCAAAAGAAAAGCTCCGGCCACCAAAATCCAAGTCATCCAAGAAAATGAGATGATCTGTCCTCGGCCGAGGATAAAAAGATCAATGACAAATTTATTGATGTGAAAACGATACTGACTGTAAACAAAGGTATCCGCGAAAATGAAAATGAGCAGTGCCGTTGCCACCAGCGAAACAAAGAAGCGATGAATTTTATAAAAAGGCGTCAGCAAAAATAATGGGATCAATAAAAGGAAAATCAAAAATCCCAAAGACGCAAATTGCCCGCACCAGTAAGCCAAAGTCCAAGCCCAGGCCAAAAAAGTTCCCGGCCCTTGTGGAATGCCCACAAAATATCGAAGCCCAATCAATTGCGCAAAAATGATATTGGCAAAAAGAAACCAACCCGCCCATTGAAAAAATGTTTTATAACGATTGATCATGCTTATCCCGGATAAAGAATTTTATGCACCAAGGGCGCAATTCCTTCGACAATCAGTTGAATGGCAATGGCGGCCAATAAAATTCCCATCACTCGCTGCAAAACGGAAATTCCGGCTTTTCCCAACCATCTTTTAAAAAAATGGGAGTATCGCAAAATCCAATATGAAAGAACAAAGGTCACGATGATCACTGCCAAAGAAAGAATCGAAGACAAGATCCATGGATAGGTATGATAGGTTTCGGTTTCATTCGAAAACACGATCACGGAAGTGATTGCTCCCGGCCCCGCCAAAAGGGGCATCGCTAAGGGAACGATGCTGATATCTTCTCTTTCTTCGGCTTCAGAAACCTCGGTCGAATATTTTTGCTGATTCTCTTTTGCCTTTAGCATTTCAAGAGCCGTCATAAAAATCAAAATACCGCCGGCCGCCTTAAAAGCATCAAGACTGATGTGCAAAGATTGAAATACCAAATTTCCAAAGAGCTGAAAGAAGATCAGAACACCAGCGCCGATTAAGCAGGCTCGGTAAATCACCTTGCGAGCGGCCTCTTCCGAATAATTATTGGTTAATGCGAGGAAGGTCGGAACGATTCCGACTGGATCAACAATGACAAAAAGGCTGGAAAACGCCAGTAAGAATTTAGTTCCAATATCAATCAGCATCGTCCAACGATAGCGATTCCTTCCACATTTCACAATCGTTAAGAATACAACAATTCCTCTATTCCAGTCTGGGTGCGATGAGTCGCCATTTGCTCGCTTCAAAAACATCGGATGAAATAGCTGTTGGAGGTTTTATGAAAACACTTTTTGTTCTGATCGCTTTGTCTTTTTCGATGGCTCAAGCCCAAACACCAGCACCAACGGCAGCAATGCCTAAGGATCACCCTTGCAAGAAAATCGAAGCCGCTTGTGGCGCTGCCGGTTTTGTGAAAGGTGAATGGAAAGAAGGCAAAGGTCTGTTTAAAAATTGCATGCAGCCAATCATGGCTGGACAAACTGTTGCTGGCGTCAGCGTTGCTGCATCAGAAGTTCAAGCTTGTCAGGCAATGAGAGCCGCTCACAAATCAGCGACTCACTAGTTTTTTAATTCAAAGAAGCGATGTCGATGACAAAACGATATTTGACATCGCTTCTTAACATTCGCTCATAGGCTTGATTGATATCCTTCATCGAAATCATTTCGACATCCGACGTGATTCCTTTTTCAGCGCAGAAATCCAACATCTCTTGAGTTTCCTTAATTCCGCCAATCAAAGAGCCCGCCAAGCGACGACGTCCACCAATCAAAGCAAACGCACTCACCAGCGCTGGTTTATCTGGAACTCCCACTAAAACCATCGTGCCATCAATTTTCAACAACCCCAGATATTGATTGAGATCCATCGTTGCTGAAACGGTGTTGAGAATAAAATCAAATTGTCCGCGCAGTTTTTCTAAATTTTTTGGATCAGACGTGATTTCAAAATGATGTGCTCCCAATCTCAATGCATCTTTCTCTTTTGATTTCGAAGTGCTCAAGACGGTGACGTCGGCACCGAAGGCCGCCGCAAATTTGACTGCCATATGGCCCAAACCACCAAGACCAACGATGGCGACTTTTTGACCGGGCCCCACCTTCCAATGCCGAAGTGGCGAGTAGGTCGTAATTCCCGCACACAACAAAGGAGCTGTTTCATTCAGCGGTAATTTCGCAGAAATTTTCAAAACGTAATGTTCATCGACGATGATGTTATTTGAGTAGCCACCGTAAGTCGGTCGCTTGCTTTCACGCTCGAAAGAGTTGTAAGTGCCAGTCATACCTTCGGCACAAAATTGCTCCAGATGATTTTTGCACGGCTGGCAGTGACGACAAGAATCAACAATGCAGCCAACGCCAACCGCATCACCGACTTTAAAAGTTTTTACTGCAGCGCCGACTTTGGCAATCGTGCCGACAATCTCATGCCCAGGAACCATCGGAAAATTTCCGCGCCCCCACTCATCACGAACCTGATGGATGTCTGAATGGCAAACTCCGCAAAATTTGATATCGATCAAAATGTCATGAACTCCCACATCTCGACGTTCAAACGAATAAGCTTTCAGAGCTTCTTTGGGTTGGTAAGCAGCAAAACCTTTGGACTGAATCATGAGAACCTCCGAAAAAATAGGAAGCTTATTTTGCAAACATTTCGACGATCAGCCAAATGTTAGCTGCGCTGATGGCAAAAAACAGAAACCATGCGGTGATTTTCAGAAAGAAACCTGACGCGTATTCTCCCATCCACTTCTTATGTCCTGAAAAATAGATCAACGGCGCCATCGCAAATGGAAGTTGAAAACTGAGTACCACTTGGCTTAAAACCAAAAGTTTTCCAGCCGAAGTCTCGCCAAACCAAATGGCGCCGATCAAAGCCGGAAAAATTGCAAACCCACGAGTGATCAATCGTCGCTGCCAACAAGGAATTTTCAGATTCAAAAATCCCTCCATCACAATTCGACCGGCAATGGTTCCAGTCAGTGTCGAACTTTGTCCTGAAGCAAACAGCGCCACGGCAAACAAAATTCCCGCCAGAGAAGTCCCGGCGATGGGCTCGAGCAATCGATAAGCATCTTGAATATCAGCAACATCTTTGTAACCCGAAAGGTGAAATGCACTGGCGGCCAAAATTAAAATCGCAGCGTTGATAAAGAACGCTGCCGATAAGGATAGCACAGTATCAATGCTGGCAAGACGGATGGCCTCTTTCTTTGTGCCCATGGCCGATTCAATTTCACGGGTTTGCACCGTTGAAGAGTGCAAATACAAATTGTGCGGCATTACCGTCGCCCCTAAAATTCCGACACCGACATACCAGAGCTCACGATTATTCACAAAACTTCGCAGCGGAATGAGACCTTTCACGACTTCGCCCCACGGCGGCTGCACAAGGAAAAGTTCGACAACAAAGCAAGCACCCACCGTCAGCACCAGCCCCAAAACAATCGCCTCGAGACGACGAAAGCCTTTGCCCTGAAGGGATAACACCACAAAGGTATCCAGAATTGTCAGCAGAACTCCGGTGACAAGACTGCATCCTAAAATTAATTGAAAGGCGATGGCTGTTCCTAAAACTTCGGCCAAGTCACAGGCCATGATGGCAATTTCAGCAAGCACCCACTGCGCATAGGTCATAGGTTTTGAAAAATTCTCGCGCGAAATTTGCGCCAAATCTCGACCGGTGACAATACCCAAACGCACACAAAGAATTTGCAAGATCATGGCGGCAACACTTGAAATCAAAACAACACTTAGTAATGAAAAACCGAATTTCGACCCAGCCTCAATATCAGTGGCCCAATTGCCAGGATCCATATAGCCCACGGAAACAAGAATTCCGGGACCTGCAAATTTTAAAAGTTTTCGCCAAAAAGGCCAATGCTCAGCAATGGAAATACTCCCCTTCACTTCAGAAGGGCAAAAAGGAGCAGTGGCCTTTTTGGGAAGATCAAACATCGCCGGCATAGATGAAATTCACCTCTAGTGAATCCATCCTAAAAGAAGTGCTCCCAAAGATCCAGTGGCCATCAAGATCCAAAGACAAAAACCTTGGACGAAGGGACGAAATCCCACACTTTTTATTGTGTCCTTGGTCAAATTACTGCCAATCAAAAACAAAGTGAGAACCAATCCATGCTTCGCAAGCATTTCAACAACATGACCCGCAGGTTGAAGCGAAGGAACCCAAGTCACCAAAGCCGCCGCAATCACAAAGCCCAAAATAAACCACGGCTTTTTTGCTTTGCCCGCTCCACCTTCCGCTTGACCTTCACGCGCACGCAAAAATCCCACACCAAAAGTCACTGGCACAATCCATAAGGCTCGCGCCAATTTTACGGTCGTGGCAATTTGCAAAGCCTTCGGGCCATACTGCAAAGCTGCTCCCACCACGGAACTGGTGTCGTGGATCGCCAGCGCACTCCAAAGTCCAAACTGCGTTTGGCTCAGTGAAAAATAATGTCCCAGCGGCGGAAAGATCACCAGTGCCACAGCGTTGAGTAAAAAAACTGTTCCTAAAGCCACAGAAACTTCCTGATTTTTTGCTTTGATCGCAGGAGCGACAGCGGCAATCGCACTGCCTCCGCAAATGGCCGTGCCCACACTGATCAGCAATGAAGTATCGCGGTGGATTTTCAACATGCGACCGATAAAATATCCCAGCGTCAATGTTAGAAAAATTCCAATGATGGTGTAGCCAATTCCCTCAAGGCCCACTTGTCCGACCACCAGCAAATTCATGCCAGCACCAAGACCTACGACTGAAAAAGCCAAAAGATTGTGAGTCACCTTTTGCAAAAAATGGCGATAAGGATTTCCCACGATCAGCGCCAAAGCCAGACCTAGAATCAAGGCCTCAGCAGAGGAAATCCATGGTGTGAGTGAAAGCAAGGCTCCGAGCGGAATAAGAACGCGACTAAGTTTTTGGATAACGACCCTCTTTATAATACCAACGGCCCGATTGTTTGCGAAAGCGACTGATCTCGTGATGAGTTTTTATTTCATCACCTTCTTTGTATTCCACTTTGAATTCAACGATCCCTTTGGTCCCTGATTCTTCTGTTTTTAAAATGGTGAGACTGTTAAATTCGACAGCTTTCGCCCACTCTTCATTGGCTGCTTGCAAACCAGGATCGAGAGTCTGCACATCATGAGTGTCGCGCAGATATTCAAAGTTTTTGAGAATAAAAGCACAATAGCGTGAACGCATCAGCTTTTCCGCAGTGGGCGCCTCTGCAGTTCGATCAAGATAGATTTTGCAACACTCTTTAAAGTCTTGGTGGCTTCCGCAATAACAATTCATCGAAAAAATTTAGCACACGAAAAATTAATTCGCATTACTTTTTCGCCGTCTTTCGAAGATCGGCTTCTCGCCAAAGATGCAAAGAAACCACGGTTTGATAAGGAGCCCACTTTTCGCCATGGGGTTTTAGTTGCTTTGCGGTTGGGAATTCGCGCTTTCGCTTCCAGACTTGAAAACCCTTGCGCACGCCAAAATCATCCACCGGCCAAATATCCATGCGACCCAACTGAAAGATCAAAAGCATTTCCACAGTCCAGCGTCCAACGCCATAAATTGCAGTCAGCCGCTGAATGATTTCATCATTGGACATCCGACGAATTTCTTTGGCCGTTGGAACCACGCCCTCGACCGTTTTTTGAGCAATATCTAAAATTGATTTTGTTTTTGATCTGGAAAATCCACAGGCCCGCAATTGTCTGTCTTGAAGATTCAATAAATCTTCGGCTGCCGGAAAATCCACCTCAGGAAAAAGGGCTAACATACGACCCAAAATGGTTTCGGCCGCCTTACCGTGCAATTGCTGATGAGCAATCGCTCGGACCAAAGACTCAAAAGGCGGCCGCTCCATCTTTGGAGAAAAATCCAAAGTATGGCGTTGAAAAAGAACTTTTAAGCTCGGATCTTTTTTGAGAACTTCTTTTTTAGCTTTTTCAAAGGCAGAGATTTTTTTTGGTTTGCGCTTCATGACCAATCATATATCTCAAGCTCGCTGTCGAAGGCAATCAAATGCCTTCGACTGATGAGGCTCCACTGATACTCCACCTACCAAGATCGCGAGCCATGAGATCCTTGCTGACGACGCGAAGTCGGTTTTATTTTCTCAGCTCGGCGGGCTTCTTCGGGTTTCTGCTCATTTTTTCCAAAGTCTGCGGAATGGTCTTTGGCAGCAAAGCTAAGAGGAAAATCTCCGCGAGATCTCTCCATGGATGATCCGTCTGGGCTATTTGCTGACGCCGAGAATTCATAGTCACGACTGGAACTCCTCGCAGAAGTTCTGGCAGATTTTTTAGCTGCCATTTTTGCCTTTTTGCTGGCACTGGCCTTGCGTGGACTTGCACTTCGAGAGCTGCGACTGGTTTTTGCTTTCGCTTTTTTCATCATAAATTCCTCCAATGATGTTGTTTGTTTGGCAATGTTATCAGCCAACAACGGATCACTAAAGTGATGGGATGAAGAAATTCGTGACTAAAAATTCACACGCTTTTGGAATTCCTGACGAGTCATCAAAGTCACCGACTCGGTGTTGGGATCAAAAACAATTTTGACATCACCTTTTTGAATTTGCGCATGGACCTGCTTGAGCTTGGTCTCGTGTTGAATTTCAACAGCGCCATAGTCGGTGGCTTCACGCAAAATAAATTCACGCATGATATTCTCTAAGGCATCAAGACTGATTTTTTCGAGCGGAACTTCGATCGGTGGTAAGACATCATCCATGGGCTTCAAATTACTCCTAGGCTTCACGATTTGCGTACAAATCGAGCGCTCGTTTTTTCATATCGTCATAGGAAACATCTTCCACATGAGTCGACAAAAACCAAGCATGACCAAAAGGATCTATCAGTTTGCCACCGCGATCACCATAAAAATGAGTTTCAACGGGCCGCACGGGTTTAGCTCCGGCAGCCACGGCACGCTCGAACACCTCATCCACATCATCAACAAAGAGGTTGATGAGAAAAGGACTTCCGCCCATCGACGTCGGACTTAAGAAATTCATATCAGGAAACTCGTCACACAACATGATGCGAGCGTGTCCAATTTCAATTTCAGCATGACCCACTCGACCCCCGAGCTCAATACGAACAAGCTCCTTGGCATCAAATGCCTTTTTATAAAATTCCAGCGCCGCCTTTGCATCTTGCACACAAAGATAAGGAACAGCCCCGCGATACTCGGAAGGAATGCGTTTACAGTGTTTGGAGTTTTTCATACCCATGACCTCTTCTTAAATATTATCACGTTTCAATTTTGGATTCTATCTGGGGACCTGCAACAACTTGCTTTCTTCACAAAGCCGTTGATACTCTTAAAAACGATGAATGCTTTGCTTCGTGTCCTTATTCCTTCTTGGCGTTTTTTTGATGACGTTGGTCATGTCAGCAAACTTTTCTATCAAGTCGATACCACACAAAAATGGCAACCTTGCTTTCAACCCCAAGCACGACACTGGTATCAATTATTTTTAAATCCCCACACCAATTTACGTTTAGCTCTGAACTCATTGGTGGATCGCCTTATGAGTGAAATCAGTGCGATAAATCCTCAGGCCAACAAAGATCAACTTCCACAATCTGTGTCCTACCAACTGGTAGAAAATTTAGTGCGCCACCAAGTCCGCTCGCTTTCACCGAACGCGCAAAGCTTTCGATTTAAAATCGTGGTCAGCGCTCCTGGAACTCTAGACGCGGATTACGATGCGCTGATTTCAGAAATGCATGAGGTTTAAAGAATGTATCTTTTAAATCCAACATTTCTCGTGACAGAAAGATTGATCACCATCGTCATTTTACTGCAAACTTTTGAGCTTCTCCAAATCAAGGAAGCTTTTACTAGCGTTTGGAGTTGGCAAATCCTTAAGAAAGATTACGCGTTTCTCCCCGCTCGGATTCAAAATCGTTTGTCGTATTTGTTCGACGTTCCTTATTTTCTTTTTATTCTCGACTTAAGAATTTTTCTCGCCATTTTACTTCTGGCATTTCCTCAGCCACTGATTCTTTTAGGTCTGCTTCTCACCACACTTTTGATTTGCGTTCGCTGGCGCGGAACCTACAACGGCGGCAGCGACTCGATGACTGTGGTTGTGTTACTAGCACTGACTGTGGGAACATTCTTTCATGGTCATGGTCTCGTCATGAAAGGTTGTCTGTGGTACATCGCTTTGCAAACCTGTTTGTCTTACTGGATCTCGGGGCTGACGAAACTTCGCAAAAAAAATTGGCGAAATGGGCAGGCTCTTTATTTATTGGTGACGGCGACAAATTATGAAACTCCAAAAGAGGCGCAACAAATTTTAAAAATTCCTCTCGTTGCAAAATTAGCTTCATGGTCCATTTTACTTCTGGAATGCAGCTTTCCGCTGGCGCTGCTTAGCCCTGACTGGTGCTTGGCTTATATTGCGGTCGCTCTGTTTTTTCATCTCGGCAATTTCTTTGTCTTTGGACTGAATCGTTTCGTCTTTGCTTGGATGGCCGCCTATCCGGCGCTTTATTGGTGCAGTCACCTGTCCAAACTTTTGACATCTCGGTAGATTCTTCAGACTCCGTCCGATTTGAGAGCAAAGATTCCCTCGCAAAATTTAAAGCATCACTGATTTGTGGTAAAAAGAGCTCTTGAAAAAGGTGTTATTTTTATGAAAAAAATCATGCTCCTCTTAATGGTTTTAGGATGCTTGCCCGCATGTAACGTGGTTGGTACGAGTGCGAATGAAACCATGAACCAAAGATTTGATCGCCAACAGCGTGAACAAAAAATTCAGCAAGCCCAAGCTGATCAAGTCATGGCGGCTCAATATGCTGGAGGGCAGCCCGGCAAAATTTTTGTAAAGGGCATTGTTGTTGCCGATAGCGAAAACAAAGCTCAGCTGGATAATCGCATTCAAGTTTCTCAGACCGTGGGGACTAGTTACAAGACTGCTTTAAAAATGAATCCCAGCGCGATTGATAAAAATGCTCAAGCTCTGTTGACGCCAACTGCTGATTCACTGCTGACCGAGAATCTGGCTCAAGATAAAACTTATGTTGCTCTGGGATGCTCAAGCGTGGATCCGTCTTTGATTTCAGGCCTTAGCAAAAAAAGTGTTGAAGCTCTTTCAGGAAGTGTCGCCGCGATTTCGGCAAACACGGTGATTTTTTGTGGGAAAACCGATATCAAATATTCATCAATGACCGTTGCTGCTCATCATTTAATTTTGATCAATGCCGAAGTTTCAGCAAAAAATGCGGTTGGCGCACTTTCGTTGATTGCCGATCATTTGGTGGTGAATGGGAAAAATAAAATTCAGACTCAAGGACTCGACGCCAATGCCTCTGTATTGCCAGCTCCAGCCTTAGAACTCAGTGTTTTGACAGCCATCGATGGTGAAGGCTCTCTCAAACTGAGTTCTGTCGGCGGGAACTGCACTAACAAATAACCGACTAAATAACGACTTACTCTTTTGTTTTAAGACGTTCGTCGTTTTCTTGGATGAATTTTTTGATCTCTTCGGTAATGCCTAAAAGTTTCAGCCATTGCTCTTTGTACAGAGTCACTGGGAAGCGACCCATTCCATAAATAGAAAGAGCCCCCTTCTCGCTGACTTTCATCGACAGAGTTCCGCGATTGGGCTTATTTTTAAGTGCTGCATTTTCGGCTTTCAGTCTTTCCAGTTCGGCTTTCATATCTTCTGACATAGTATCCTCCGTCCCAAATCATAGGTTACTTGCGAGCTGTTTGTCCATCGCTGTTGATTGTCTTTCCTTTTTCATAAGCGCGAACCACAGCTGGTCTTTGGCCGATAGTTTCAAACCATTTCTTAAGACTTGGAAAGTCATTCAAATTTTGGCTTTGCTTCTCATACGGCACAATCCACGGATACATCGCCATATCTGCAATTGAGTACTCACCAGCTACGAAAGGATGATCTTTCAACTGTTGATTCAAGACACCGTAAAGGCGGCTTGTCTCTTTCACATAACGATCAATGGCATAGGGAATTTTCTCTGGAGCATAACCATTAAAGTGATGATTCTGTCCTAGCATTGGACCTAGGCCTCCGACTTGCCAAAAAAGCCACTCGAGCGTCTGTTGTCGGCGACGCAGATCCTTCGACAAAAACTTTTCGCTTTTCTCAGCCAGATAAAGAAGAATGGCGCCTGATTCAAAAATGGAAACAGGCTGACCATGATCCAATGGCTGTTGATCGACAATCGCCGGTATTTTGTTGTTCGGCGAGATCTTCAAAAATTCAGGCTGAAACTGCTCCCCTTTGCCGATATTCACAGGATGAATCGTATAAGGAATTCCGGTCTCTTCGAGGAAGATAGAAATTTTATGGCCGTTGGGAGTCGGCCAATAGTAGAGATCAATCATATCGCGAGCTCCTTTTGAAGTTTCTTTTTGGAACTTTACTCTCATATCGTCAGCGTGTATACCTGCTCCAGCATCGCGGGATTAAGAAATGATCAGTACTTCCAATGTCAGCCTTCGCTACGGCGATAAAAAACTTTTTGATGATGTTAACGTCAAGTTCACTCCAGGCAACTGCTATGGTTTGATCGGAGCCAACGGCGCTGGCAAAACAACTTTCCTAAAAATTCTCGCCAAAGAGATCGAGCCCAACACCGGCGAAGTGATCATTCCGGCAAACATGCGCCTTTCAGTTTTAAAACAAGATCACTATGCTTTTGACGAGCACTCCGTTTTAAAAACGGTGCTCATGGGAAACAGTAAATTATTTCAAGTCATGGAAGAAAAAGATCGTCTCTATGCCAAGCCTGATTTCTCAGAAGCCGATGGCGAAAAAGCTTCTGAACTTGAAACTCAATTTGCTGAGCTGAACGGCTGGGAAGCTGAATCCGAAGCCGCGACGATGCTCGCAGGTCTTGGGATTTCTGAAGCCATGCACTCAAGACAAATGAAAGAGTTGGTCGGCGGAGATAAAGTGAAAGTTCTCTTGGCTCAAGCTCTGTTTGGCCAGCCTGATATTTTGCTGCTGGATGAGCCAACAAATCACTTGGATATTTATGCCATCAAGTGGTTGGAAGATTTTTTGCTGAATTTTAAAAATACCGTTATCGTGATTTCCCATGATCGACATTTTCTCAATAAAGTTTGCTCGCACATGGCTGACATCGATTATTCGAAAGTCACCACTTACACCGGCAATTATGATTTTTGGCGCCAAGCCAGCGAACTGAGTCAACGTTTGATGTCTGATCAAAACAAAAAAAGCGCAGATAAGGCCGAAGAATTAAAAAGCTTCATTCGCCGTTTTAGCGCCAATGCTTCAAAATCCAGCCAGGCCTCTTCTCGGCAAAAGCAGCTTGAGAAGCTTGAGTTTCACGACATGCCAAAATCTTCACGACGTCAGCCCTTTATCGGTTTTGATCCCAAACGCGAATTAGGAAACGACGTCCTCACTGTGGAAGGCATCAGTAAATCCATCGATGGCGAAGTGGTTTTAAAGAACGTCAGCTTCACTATGAAAAAGGGCGATAAGATCGTTCTTTTAGGCCGCAATGATCTGGCGAAAACGGTGCTCTTAGATATTCTTGCAGGTGAAGTAAAACCCGATGCTGGCACTTTTAAATGGGGCATCACAACTCTGCGTGATTACTTCCCTACTGACAATGCAAAATATTTTTCTGGCAACGAAGAAACCTTGGTCGATTGGTTACGTCAATATTCCTCCGACAAAGATGAGTCCTTCGTGCGTGGCTTCTTAGGCAAAATGCTTTTCAGTGGCAATGAAGCTTTAAAAAAACCAAGTGTTCTCTCTGGTGGCGAAAAAGTTCGCTGTATGTTCGCGAAGATGATGCTTTCAGGAGCCAATGTGCTGATGCTGGATGGGCCGACCGCTCACTTGGATCTTGAAAGTATTTCGGCCGTCAATGAAGGCCTGCAGCGCTATAAAGGCAATGCCATTTTCACAGCGCATGATCACGAATTTATTCAAACTGTCGCCAATCGAATCATCGAAATCGATGGCAGCGTGATTTATGACAATCACATCACCTATGAAGAATATCTCCTCCGCCAGTGATAGTTAGATATTTCCGATAAACATTTCCCATTTTCGTCATCAATCATTCCATTTCTTTTCCTCTTTTCCGTGTCAGCCTTAATATTCATAGAGGAGAGCCAATGGAAACTGTGAGCAGCCTCCACAAAAGTTCAAATCCTGTTCAATTCATTGCGCCAATAGACACGGTTGCAACCGCCCTGCAAATCATGGCGGACAATGACTTGGGCGCCATTCTCGTGATCGACCAAAATCGGATTGTCGGTATTTTTTCCGAGCGCGATTATGCTCGCAAAATTTTACTCAAAGGAAAATCGTCGCTGACCACTCCGGTTTCGGAAGTCATGAATTCACGCGTGATCTATGTGACTCCTGATTACACTCTGGAAGAGTGCTTGGCCTTAATGACAAAAAGAAAAATGCGTCACCTGCCAGTGATTGATCATTCAAAATTATTGTCTGTGATTACGATGGAAGAAGTCGTTGGGGCCTTGATTGACGATCAGGTTTTTTATATCAATGAGCTCACGAAATACGTGACCGGCTCTCTGGTGTTGGAAGATACCGATTCGCCTCACCATTTTGTGCGCGAGCTGGTTTGGTCACAAACAGAAATTCAAATTTAACTTTAGCTTGGATAATTCCAAAGAGATTTATCTTTGATCAACTTTTCAGGACGGACATTGGCGGGAATTCCCGTTCCACTCCAAGTGGTGGTTTGATAAGATCCCGTTTTCACTTTTTTTGCGGAAACTTCGATATCGATAATTCCATTGTGTTTTGACTTCACCGCCAAAAATGCCAAGCGCAAAATCACATCGCGCTCGTCCGCACAATCGGCAACAGAAATAGGATCTTCCACACGCTTGACCAAGCGAGTTTCTTTCGAGTGCGCCTTATAAAAAACCAAAATATCTTTCGCACTCTCCATCGTCTGATTGTAGTCCTGAAGAGCTGTCGAAACTTTGTTCTCAAAACAAGGTGTGCAATACACACCATGGGAAAGATCCGCTGGAACCTCGGCCAAAAAAGAAAAACTGTCCTCGTCCATAATGCGTGCGCAGTACTTGCAAAGATGATCTTGGCAGAGCCCACATTCCAGAGTCGCTTTTGGTTTTTGACAGACGGTACAAACAGCTTTTCCCATAGGCTGAAGGAGATAGCATCGGGACTGAAAGGTGCCCACTGTTTTTGAGAAATTCTCTTAGAACGGGTTGAATTTGTAGATCTTTCACCATTTTAAAAAGTGAGCGTCATCACCAACGTGATGCCGGGCTTACCAACAAAAGAAACGGCTTTGGCAAAGTCCCAATGAGGAATCAACTGATAATCAAAAATATTTCGATACAGCACGTGACTGTAGCCCACCGAAAAACTGTAGCTATCGAGATGGTAATTATCGCGGTTATTTGAAACCACAATGTAGTTGTAAGATATCGACGAAAAGCGACTGATGAAATGACCCCACGACACACCATTGGTAACCGAAAATATGTGTTGTTTTTCGTCGTACTCGCCATTGTTGATAAAAGTTAGTGAATTTCGAATTGAAAACGGAATATTGATATTGGCCGCAAAATAAGTTCCGACCCCGTTGGTTGGATTGGCAAAAAGCTCAAGCTCGGGATTGATCCTAAAAGTTTTCATGTCAGCAACACTTTCAAACAACAACGAGTGCGACACTTTTAAAGGATTTTGCAATTCAATCCTTGGCTGAAACGAAGTTCTGACATTCCCAAGCTTTTTAAAAAACCCCACCGTCGCCCCATAATTTGTTTGTCGAGGCGTTTGTCCCAAATAGCTTTGCTGAACATTTCGGCGATCCTGTTCTTCATCGTAAGAGGTGAACTTCAAAGACCAATATTCCTCCACATTCGGAAGTCGCAAATTCACCAACACACTCGGAGCTTCTCTGATGCCTTGCCCGTCGTTTGAAAAAGTCGAATTCTCAAGCTTCACATGCGTGTCATTTCTTCGGTCAGTGACTTGCTTGCCGACGAGGAAAAGATCCAAGCCCTCAGCCACCGAGCCAAAAAAACGCGAGATCATAACATCACTTTGAATGAGTTCTTGCTCAAAAGTCAGATCTTCGGGTTTCGTTTTTGCCAGTACCTTAGGATCAGTGAGTGATTTTTGCACGCGTGGCGGAAGAACGTCCTCATCAGCGGCAAATGCCGATGAGCCGAGAGAAAGGCTTACCAAAAAAATCACTAGGCCAAGAAACAAGAACCGCATTTTTCTCCAAAGAATTCCGTTGAGTTTTCATTATGATCGAATCTAATCTTTTGACATGCAAAACTTTTTTCTGCTTTTGTGTTTCATTTTTCCTCTGACTGTCTTTGGCTACACTCCCCAAGAAGGCAATGTCACCGCCACCCTAGGACCCTACTTTTATCGTACCAATTATTTAGGCAAAGCTCCTTCCGTCAACTCACCTTATCTGGGTGGAGTCGGATTGATTGTGAATGGCGATATCAGTGATCATGGCGCTTTGGAAATTGCTCTGTTTCATCTGAATAAACTTTATTTCCGCGAACAAAGCGGCGAGACCTTGGTGGAAAAAACAGCACTCTTGCAAATCAATATGGGCTATCGCTACTGGTGGAATTCTTGGCTCTCATCAAGCCTTACCTTTTATTCGTCTTACTCCATGGGCAGCCCCATCACTGTTTATAATAGCACTGCTGCCAACAGCGGCGTACAGACCTCAGCCGAAGCGACGACCATGTATGGTTTTGATTTCGCCTTTCAGCAAGAGCTCTGGAATCACGATCGCTTCTCGTTGATGCTTGATGAAAGATACTCACGCTCCGTGACTAGCAAATCGGGAGAAGACGCCGATGATTACGGCGTGATGATCGGCCTTCGCTATTTCGTTCAAGAAAAACAAGACTCACGTTACTGAAACATTTGAGGCTGGCTACGTCCGATTTTCTTTTTGGACACGACCGAAGTCTTTGCCTTTTGCTTCCACTGATATTTCGCAAGATCAATGCGTCCATTCTCTAAAAACTGAACGCCTTCTTTTTGCAGCAAAGATTTTTGCTTTTTATAATTCAACGTCGTGGGTGGAAAAGAAATTTTTCCTTGAGCATTGAGAATCCTCTGCCAAGGAAGCTTGTGGGCTTTTGAGCTTGAATGTAAAATCCACGCGATGGCTCGCACCGCATGAGGCTTTCCTGATAAAGCGGCAACCTGTTTATAGGTTGCCACTTTTCCTTTTGGAACTTTTTTGATCACAGCGATCACTTGCTTTGAAAACTCAGTTAGCTCTGCCATAGAGGGCATTATAACATTAAAGTGTCAGGTGATCTTTCATTTTATCAAAAGTTTTGGCCTTAATGCCTTTGACCTTCATGATATCTTCCACCGATTTAAAAGGTCGTGCTTGAATGATGGCCTCTGCTTTTTTGGCGCCAATTCCAGGAAGTTTTTGCAGTTCTTCGAGACTGGCGCTATTCAGACTGATTTTTTCATCAACAGCCAGTTTTTTAGAAGCCCACATCGCGCGGCCTGCGCTCGAAGCTGTTCCCACAGCGGCATTGGTTTTTGTCATGACTGGCGCAGTTTCAGCTTGAGCAGCTGCCGATGTTTCTGTGAGTGAAACCAAAGGTTTTATTTTTTCAAATTTTGTTTCGCTGATGCCTTTGATTTCTTTCAAATCATCAATCGATTTCAAAGGCCGTTTGGCAATAATGGCCTCTGCTGTTTTTTGACCGACACCAGGAAGTGATTCCAGCTCTTTCTCGGTGGCTGTATTTAAATTGATCATCGACAGCGCATTGACTGTCACCGTAAACAGAAGCAGAACAACTATTGCTAATAATGTTTTTAAATTTTTCATAATTTCATCCTTATTCTTTTAAGTTTTTTTAGTGAGCTGAGCCGCCGCATCAGCAATAGTTTTAGAATCAAGATTCTCTGGTAATTTTCCGTTAGGGCTTAATTTATCAATCACGTTCGGCAGAAATTGGGCCAGCTTTTGACTGGCTGTTGCTGGATCGACTCCCATTTTTTTGGCCACGTCTTGCACAAATTCATTGCCCATGATTTTTTGCAGATGTTCGCCAGTGATGGGAAGATTCGGCCCTGTGCTAATCCATGATTGCACAATAGAGCCAGCACCTTCTTTTTCAAATTTGTCTTTAAGGCCAGCAAAACCGCCATTTTTTTGGACAAAGCCTTGCAGTCCATCAGCAACATTTTTAATTTCACTGTGGCTGCCGACGAACCCTTTAACCGTTTCCATGAAACTCATAAAAATCCCTTTCGTAAAATCCATATTGGTTAAAACGAAAAGATATTGGCTCTGAATTGAAGCTGAGGTCAAAGAATCTGAGGACTGTCGTTAACTGATCAAATGTGAGAGGAGACCTTCACAAGGTCTCGTAGGTCATTCCTGATTCTGGGTTAATCAGTGTTTTTGAATTTTTATAGATCCGCGAAGTGCTATAAAGTTTTTTCATCGCCGTTATTTTTTTCATATAGCGGAAATCTTCTGGAAAATCAGATTTCAAAACCGCATGAATTTTTTTGGCATGCAGACCACTGACCGTCGGAAAAATATGATGCTCGACGTGATAACCAAAATTAAGATGCAACCACTCCAGCCAGGGATGATTCGTGACTGTCAGAGAGTTTCTTAATGGATCATTGATTTTCGTCAGCGGACTTAAATTGTGATTGGTCGCGATGTAACTCATGGCAAAATAGTTTTGCGCAAAAAGTGGAATCACAAACGTCCACAACAAATTGTGTGGTCCCATCCAGTAGAGAAATGAACCCCAAATCAGAATTTGGGCTCCGAATTCAAGACTGACACGAGTTTGATCCATTTTAGAAAAAATAGAGTTTCTAAAACGCAAATAGGTTTGCGCCACGAACACATGAAATGAAAACCAAAAGAAGAAATACAAATAACCGCGTTTGTGGCCCGAGCCTGGCGTGAACGGAAACATAAATTGCATGAACTTGCTGTAACGATAAATTTTCAAAGTGGGATAAGCATCGGGGTCAGCAATGATCGCCTGAGTTTTTCCGTGATGAAGAAGGTTATGCCAATAGCGCCAAAAGGTCGGCGAAATAAAAAACGGCATCAAACAGAAAAAACCGATCACATCTTGGAGTTTTCGATTGCGGATGACACTTCCGTGCAACAGCTCATGTGCAAAAAAGCCAAGCCCGCCAAAAAAAGTACCAATCACCAACCCCAATGCAATCTTCACAATGATGGGAAGTTGAAACAAAGCGAGCGCCGAAAAAGCCATAGCAATGATCAAAACATAACCAAGCAGCCAAAAAACTCTTTCAACCTTGGGTTCAAAAATATTGCTGGGAAGTTTAGTGCGCAAATGCTGTGAATAAAAACCGATATTGCGCAAATCTGGTTCAGATTTACTGGCTTCTGGGGTCTCAACAAGTTCCAATATTAAGTTTTCGATAAGTCTCTCTCTGTTAGGCCGGAATCACTAATTTTCCGGCCCCTCATGAGGCCTGTCTTTCTGTTAAAAGGCAAGCCCAGAGCGGCGCTGACGACTTATTTTTTGTTCAAATGAGTCAAAAGCCCACGCCATTCTTTGAGCTTTTGTTTGACCAGATCTTCCTGCTGGGGACCCATACGAATCAAGATCTTTTGGACGATCGAGCGCGACTCAAGATCTGGATCGGCAAATCGGTAATAACCGACGGATTCCAGCTTAATGGGACCTTTGGGTTCCGGGGCAGCCAAGGTTTTATCGATGGCCGAAACCAAGCGATCATTGAAATAACCACTCATTCCAAGGTCGCGATAGGCGGCCTGAAACAAAGGGTAATAACGAGCGTAAATATTCACTAACTTTTGGCTATCGACCGAGGTCAATAAATCCACATAAGGCGTATAGCGCGCGAAATTATCCGCACTCAAAACAATCCCGTCAGCCGTCTGATCCACCTTGAAATCTCCGGTCAGAGGTTTGAATGGCGACACTCGACTGGGAAGTTTGCTGCCCTTCGCATTATCAGTCGTGGCAACAAAGTTTCGGATCAAATCCTGAGGGTTGATCAAAGCTTCAAAACGCTGCTGTCCTACTAAGTCACTGAGCAAATGTTCAATCGTCTCATCACTATGATCAAGCGTCGGGACCGTTGTTGGAGTCGCCGAAGATGCAGACCCCGGCATTGCCGAATCCGCAGGCGCCGACACTGGATATTGAGTCGCATTGGCATCATCACCTGATGTGGCCGACTTGGCTGGCGGCGTTAATGCCGCCGAGTCAAGTTGAGCATGTTGCCAGTAATAATACCCGGCTCCGGCAAGAAGAACCACAATTCCGACCCAAAGGATGCTCTTGCTTTTCATACTCAACTCTTATTTCTTTAAAGAATTATTGGCACTGATAGCCAGCAGCGACCAATTTTTTGCTGATTTTATCTTTCGATTGTTCACAATGTTCAACACTGTGCGAAGAACTTGCCGCCGCCGTCTCTTTACCTGCTTTGGTATAATTCAACACACAACCTTTATCTTTGCTGACCACTTCCAGCACGCGAGTATCGCTGCCTTTGGTGCAAGATAATTTCTGTGAGCCAGACGCGGTTTTTGTTTGAGCCGCTGGCGCTGTTACAGGCGCCGGGGCTGGAGTTGCCGCCGTTTGTTTTTTGGCGCTTGAGCATCCGACCATTGCTACCGTGAGTACCGATGTCGCTAAGACTGCAAAATATTTCATTCCTATTATCCTTACTGGCATTGCCATGTAAATTTCGTGGTTAGTTATTTTTAATCCTCGCCAAGCTCGCTGTAAAGAGTCTTTAATGTTTACGCAGCATTTCGAACTTTTTAAAGCCGTCACGAAAACAGGATTAATTGAAATGATTAAAATTTATATCGATGCCGATGGCTGTCCGGTGAAAGAAGAAGTTTATAAAGTCGCCGAACGCTACAAACTCCCCGTCGTTCTCGTCGCCAACAAAAAGCTGAACTTGCCTCCCAATCCGCTTTTGGAAATGGTCGTCGTCAGTGGCGGCTTTGATGCCGCCGATGATTGGATCGTTGAAAAATCTCAAGCCAATGACATCGTGGTCACGGCTGATATTTTACTGGCAGATCGTTGCGTGAAAAAGTCTGTTCGAGTCTTAGGCCCCAAAGGTGAAGAATTCACCGAAGACAACGTGGGTTCTGCCGTTGCTCATCGCGAGTTGATGCAGAATTTGCGACACATGGGCGAAATGCGTGGCGGCCCCGCGCCCATGGATAAGAAAGCTCGATCCAATTTTTTAGCAAAATTGGATCAGATTATTCAGTCCGTGAAACGCAAAGGTGCCTTTTAAAAAATTAATTGTTTTTTGATTCAACGAGAGTTTTCAGATTTTTGATCCCGATCTCAAACTCGTCGGTTATCATTTTTTCGCAATCGATAAAAATCGAAACGAATTTGCCAAGCAGTCCGCTATGGCCTGACATCGACCATGAAAACCGGGTGCCCGAACCCTCCGGCATCAGTCGGTATTGAATCAAATTATCGGCGGGCAGCGGCTTGGTCATAACAAGTCTGATTTCGACAAGCTCGTTTGGAATCATTTTGAGCATCTCCAGCGCGCCCACTCCGGCATCTTTATTTCCATCAAACGCCATCAGTGAGCCCACCTGTCCATCGGCGCCACTGAAAACCGTTTTCATATTTGGATCTTTTTGTGCGAAAGGATTCCACTGAATGCTGACTTTGAAATTGCTGATATATGGAAATATTTTTTCCGGCAAAGCGTTGATGATACCGCTTCGTTCGTATTTAAAAGGTCCTATTTTAGCGAACATGACGATTTTCCTTTGCTCTTAATCTATAAAATCTACCATATTAAACCATAAATCAGGAGATCTTAAAAATGCAAAAGATCAATCTTTGTCCCCAAGCCCAATGGTAACTTCACCAGATGGAAAATGAGTCGCAATGCCCGAAATGTCAGTCCCAAAATATTTACGCCGACGGCAACCTATGGATTTGTCCTGAGTGCTCGCATGAATGGAGCGCCCTGGACTCTACCGCCGCAGAGACAGATGCCAATATCTCTGACAATTTGGTTCGCGATGCTCATGGCAACGTCTTAACCAACGGAGATTCGGTGGTTGTACTGAAGGATCTCAAGGTCAAAGGCTCGTCCTCCACTTTAAAAAGTGGGACTAAAGTAAAAAATATTCGCTTGAATGACGCTGGCGATGGCCATGACCTTTCCGGCAAGATTGACGGCATCGGCGCCATCAACCTCAAATCTGAATTCGTTAAAAAGATTTAAATCAAGTTCTGCTGCTGAGATAAGTTAATGAGCAGCTCCTTCATGAGCGTCAGCTGAACCCTGAGGACGATGACTATATCTTACTGTTGAAACCGGCCGTTTTCTCAAATGAGCTCCGACGGGTCTTCGGCGAGGAAGCGAGAACGTAAAAGTGCTGCCATGTCCGACATGACTGTCGACCTTCACCGTTCCACCATGAGCTTCAACAATAGTTTTTACAATCGCTAGCCCCACTCCTGCCCCCTGATCGGCAGTTTGACTTGCCTGCCAAAAATTTTCGAAAATTTCGACTTGTTGTTTTTCGGGGATTCCCGGCCCACTATCTGTGACTGAAATGTTCACGAATTTTTGGTCACTGCGAACTTTCACCACAACCTTACTGTGCTTTGGGCTGAATTTAATAGCATTGCCGACAAGATTCGAAAGCACTCGGAGGACGCGTTCTCGGTCAAAAAATGCCAGTACTGGCGGATTCACTGAATCAAATTGCAAACGAATGTCGCGTTGTTTCGCCAAAGGCTGCAACATCAAATGGGCATCATCAAGAATTTCATCAATCCCCAACTGATCCAAACGCAACGTCAGGCTTCCCATATCCGAACTTTTCTGATCGCAAATATTTTTAATCACGTTTTCAATTTCGCCCACCGAGCTTTGAATCAATTCCGCTGTATCCACCGTCGAAATAGCGCTTGGTGAAATTTTTAGAGCCGTTGCGATCTCCCGCATTTCACGCAAAGGTTCTTTGATATCTTGTGATATGGCCACAAGAATTTCATCACGAGCTAGAACTGCTTTTTTTGCTTCCTCATAAAGGCGATTGCGTTCTGCCACTTGGCTGAGACGCTGTCGCAACATTTTGATCACCAAAAGCGCCATGCCCAAAAATAAAATGGCAATCAGGCCTGTGAACCAAGTCATACCACGAGGGATCTGAACCTCAGCATCCAGTGCCGCTTTTTTTGCTTCGGTGCGAGTGCGATCCAATTCGGCATTATGTAAGCGCACGACCTCATTCAAAGCCTCGTTCACTTGTTTTAGAATCGGCGCCGTCTTCGATTGATAAAACTGACCGACAATTTTTGATTCGGTCTGTTTGGCACGAAACTCCATCGCTTGATCAAAGATATCGTCATGTTGTTTTTCAATGGCTTCGATGCGCTTCATGATCTCGGGGATTTTCGGCAAATTATATTTTTTCTCAAAATTCGCCAACGCTTCGGTCAAATCCTGTTTTTCTTGCTTTTGCTTATCGAAAAGAGCTTTCGATCCCAGCAAAAAGAAGGAGCGACCATCAGCAATCTGAGATCCAGCGATATTGCGAATGCGCTCGACTTCGATCAACGCACTTGGGTCAACATGAGTGACCGCATTGTTCGCCGCCACAGTCTGACGCAATCTCATTGCGTAAACCCAAGAGGTTAAGATAACGGCAACGAAGATGATCGAAAAGGCAACCAGGGCCTTTCGTTCAAAACTCCAACGAATAGATTTGGTTTTGGTATTGCTTTTTTCCATCTCAATTTCATAACAATTGCGCATAGCGTGAGCAATCACAATATCACACAAATTTTATGAGAGAGAAATGAGCGGGGTTTCACATTAGAAACGACAACCAACAGCCGCACCGATCAGAAGATTGTCGTCCATTTTTACATCTGAGGTCATTGAAAAAAGCGTGCTCGCCTCTAAAGACAAAAGCCAACGAGAGTTAAACCAGTACCGTGTTCCTAAAACAGCTTGTCCATAATTATATTCAATTTTATCAATGTGAAAAACAAGATCTCCCGTATTTTGATCTCTGAAATCTTCAGGATCATTTTTCACATGCACAGCACGGAAAGTACCATAAGGCTCCCAAGATCCGGCAAGATAACTGGCAATCAGATCTCCGTAGTAATGGCTGCCACCGATCGATGAACCAACTCCTGCTGCTCCCGCCAAAGACCATCCGTTATCTCGACCGTTGATAAACGCATATTTGGCGCGAACCCCTATGCTCAAACTTTCAATTTGCAAACCGAAATCTAAATTGTCGCTGAGCCCATGGCTCCATTTGAACACCGCTCCGGCTCGACCAAACCCACCCACGAATTCATTTTTAGAATTACCAACAGTCCGACCCGTTTCATGAACAACCAAAGGCCCCACGGCACATCCAGAAAGAAAAATAAGTGATAACAAGAGCGAATAAAAATTAAGTTTTTTCATAGTGAGATCAGTATGGTCTGGTTTAATTTCCAAGTGTAGCTTTAAATTTCAAATAATGTGAGTTTTATTGACTTAATTTCAGATTAAGTCAATATCACAACATGAAAACAAGAAGATGTGGAAACTGCGGCTCTAAAAATGTGAAAGTAATCAACAGCACCGGTCCTTTTGTCTGGAAGGACTTCCCATCTGTCTTTCTTAACGACAGCATTCCGATGCCAGCTTGCCAAGATTGTCAGGAGTCTATTCTCTCTCTTGATGTCGGGCCAAAAATAGACAAACTCATCGAATCCAGCATTACGAGTCATGTGCAAACTTTTATCCGGTCTATCATTGAACGTGAAGGCACGATGCAAACAACTTTGAGCGAGCGCCTTGGCGTCACTCCAGAATATTTGTCTGAAATTAAAAGCGGCCGAAAACTTCCCAGTTTTCAGACCTATAATTTTTTAAAAATTCTCGCATTAGATAAAAAGGCCTACAGCCTGTCTGATCCTAAAACCCGCGTGAAAGCGGGTTAACTCACATTTTTATTTCTAGCGACTATTCACAAAGAACTGCTCATACGAATCTCCACATCCAAATCAGTGAGATATTTTTTCATGACCTCAACTCTTCTTAGTCCTTCTTTGCGGCCCGTTTCGGTTTTTAAAGTTTCAGCCGTTTTGAAAAGCTTTGCATAGAAGTGATCAATGGTGAATTGTTCGTCATCCACTAATCTTTTTTTACAGAAAGGATCTTCTTCAGAATAAAAAGGTCTTTTCAACAAACTTGTCGTTGCAAAGCATCTCGCAATCCCAATCGCACCGAGGCCATCCAATCGGTCCGCATCTTGAACAATTTTTGCATCAAGAGTTTTTGTTTGAATATTGGCACTAAAACTATGGGCCGCAATCGCATGAGCAATATCTTCAAAATATATCTCTGGGTATTGAATTTGTTTTAGAAATTGAATCGCTGCCTCCGCCGACAGCTGCGAGGCTTGTTTTCTCAGGAGATCATTTTTCGGAATGATCACAAAGTCATGAAGCCAAGCTGCTGGCAAAACAACTTCTAGCCGCCCCTCTTCTTCAGCGCAAAGAGTTTTCGCTGTTTGCACAACTCTTTTGAAATGAAGAAAGTCGTGAGCCGGATCTTCGCTCGAAGCAATTTTTGAAATTTTTTGAGCTAATAAATTTTCAATTTCAATGAGGTTCAAAATTTCTCCATTCGCAATCGCTTCAACTGTGCGATCTGATAAGCACCAAAGATGCCGTTAAAAAGGCAGCGGATCAATGGGTCTTCGACAATATCGGCGGATTGAATTTCTTTTTCAATATCGGGTTCGAAGATCATGTCGTTGATTCTTAGATACATCGAGGTGAGCGATTCTCCGCACTCTAAAGCAGCATAAAACTTAGAGATCGGAATTTCTGTGGACCAGGCGATCGGTTCTTTGGTTTTGAGAGTGTGTTCGATGGTTCCACCATTTAATTGATAATAGAATGGCGTCACCTTTCCCACATGGTCATAGACGAACAATTGCCAAAGTCTTGGCTTTTCAAAGTATGCATCTTGTGGTGGCTCCATCGATTTATATTTTTCGAGAATATCTTTGCTGCAATAATTAAAAACTCTTTGCATTTGCTGGGCCGAGAGCGCCGCAAATCGACACGAAATTTCCGCAGTCGTTGGTGGCTGAAGATTTTCTTTGTAGTCGTAATCGACATCCTGATTGCCGACAGGTTGAATCCAAACCAGAGGCGATATTTCTTTCAGTGAATTTTTATCTAAAGCAACTGACACCGATGGATTGAGTCGAACGACGCGTGAATTTGGCAATGCGGATTCGACCTCTTGTTGAAATTGTCGGTAGGAAATCGGGAACAGCGCGTGGTTATACCAAGACCAGCTCTCTTGCAAAAACTGGCAGGAACTTGGCACCACATATTTTGGATTTAATATTTTTAGTTGTGCAATCCACTCGGGCGGAAGTTCGCTCGGAGTTTTGACAGCCCGGGATGGTGCCAGCACTTCGATTTCACGCATGGTTTGGAATGGCCACAACACCATATCCCACGGCGCACTTTCCGCAAGCCTCTCTAGAGTTGAGGGATCAATCCATGAATCAACAACGTTCAAAATATTCAAGCCCGCAGCTTTGATGTGAAAGATCGAATCTACATCGGCGTCCAGTGCTTTTCTTGGGATGATCTCAAAGGCGCCGATATGAATAGCCCTATCGATTTGCAGAGAGTGAACATGAATGAAGCCCAATTCTTTGATCAAAGAGAAGAGCTCTTCATACACACAGTAAAGATAAATCGGCGTCTCACGATCCAGTAAATCCAAACTTTCTAAAGAGCAATGATCATCATGGAAATGGGAAATAAAAACGGCGGCGAATTTCAGATTTCTGATTTGCTTGTGATCGAATTGAACATTTGGAAAAGCATGGCAATTGTGGCTAAATGGATTTTCAAAAATCGGATCAAATGCGATTTGAGTTTGATCACATTCGAAAATGTATCCGGCATGAAGAATGCGAGAAATTTTAAGACTTTGGCCCAACATGGCCAGAATTATCCCCACAAAACCAATGAAGGACAACTCAAATCGAGACACCCCTCTTGACATTTCTTTCATTGATCTTTATATTTAACTTATTAGTTAATTAACCGATAAGCGAAATATGGAACACATGCAAGACAAACTGACGCTGACATTCACGGCCCTTTCAGACCCAACTCGCCGGGCAATTCTGGGAAAGCTGGCCTCTGGCGAAGCGACGGTGAAAGAGTTGGCTAAACCTTTTGATATGTCAGGTCCTGCCATCACCAAGCACCTCAAAGTTCTGGAAAATGCGGGATTGATTTCACGAAGTCGCGAAGCTCAATGGCGCCCCTGCCGGATCGAGCCCGAAGCTCTCAAAGACGTGGCCGATTGGGTCAGCGAATACAAACAGATCTGGGAAGAAAGCTTCGATCGCTTGGATGCTTACTTAAAAACGATGACACAGAAAAAAATGTCGACAAAAAAGACGCATAAAAATCAGGAGAAAAAAAATGGCCGCAAAAAATAAATCAAACGAAATTCATATCACGCGTATCTATGATGCTCCCGTGAAAATGGTGTGGGACGCTTGGATTGACCCAGAGAAAGTCGCCAAATGGTGGGGGCCTCGCGGCTTTACTCTTACCAGCAAGAGCAAAGACGTCAGACCCGGCGGCACTTGGACTTACACGATGCACGGTCCTGACGGCGTGGATTATCCAAACACAACTGTCTTTCACGAAGTCGAAAAATACTCGCGCTTGGTTTATGATCACGGCGGAAGCGATGACAAGCCACCGATGTTTCGTGTGACTGTCAATTTTTCTGAAACCGCCGGCAAAACAAAAATGGAAATGAGCATGGCTCTGCCAACAGCTGAAGCCGCCAATGAAACTAGAAAATTTATTAAAAAAGCCAGCGGCGATTCAACTTGGGACCGACTTGCAGAATATCTTTCTTCAACAGATCAGTTTGTGATCAACCGCAGTTTTGATGTGCCTTTAACAACGATGTTCGAGATGTGGACGGATCCAAAACACTTCACACAGTGGTTGCCACCAACAGGTTTTACGATGAAGTTCATCAAGGTCGACATCAAACCTGGTGGCTCTGGTTTTTATTGTATGTTTGGTGCTGATAACATGAAGATGTACGGAAAAGTAAATTACAAAGAGATCACCAAACCCAACCGTCTTGTCTACACTCAATCTTTCTGCGACGAGAACGAAAAAATCACTCGTCATCCGATGTCACCAACGTGGCCCGAGACCATGCTGACCACAGTCAATTTGACCGCAGAAGATGCGAACACGACTCGAGTCACCATCACTTGGGAAGTCTACGGCGAAGCCACAGCCGCCGAGCGCGAAACTTTCAACAAAGCCAAAGCCGGCATGACTCAAGGCTGGACCGGATCGTTCGATAAATTGGAAGAGTATTTGAATCAGATAAAAAATTCTTAAAGTCTCAATCTTTGGATCACGGGCGCGTCTCGCGACCCGTGGGATCCTTGTGGTATTTTACAATTGGCCATGGACTAGATTATTTTTTGAAGCTTCTTTAAGATCCCTAGTTAGTTTCTTTGTCGCTGTAATTTTTAAAACTGGCAGCTCAGCGGCTTGCTCAAAAAAAGTAAGATATTCCTTCAATTGAGCATCATGTTCAGCAAGATTCGACAGATTTTTCAATAGCTGGTCGACCGTAAACTTCTGAATTTTGTAATTCGTAATTTCCGAAAGCCGCTGCACAGGAATTTCGGTCATTTGCGCAACTGTTTTCATTTTTAGTTTTTTCGAATTTGCAAACTGTACAAAATGTTTGCAAAGACTCAGCTTAATTTTATCCTCAGTCGAAAGCTGAGTCTTATCTGTAATGTGCGTTAGCTGCTTCTGTAGTTTTTTAGATTTGCTAATTCTTTTCAGGATTTCGTCATTGTTATATTTCATATTACCATCCAGGGAAAAGTGTAATTGTGTGAATTTCGTTGGCCTTATCGTAATTAGTATCAAAAATCATAATAAATTCTTTCCCGAAGAATTGCCCTCTCACTGGGCAATCAACTCTGACAGAAAACTGTGAAACTCTACCCTTATAGCCAAAGGCAAATATTTGCTCTTGATCAAGCAGCATCAGAAATTTCTCAATATCACTCACTGTAAAATTGGTCCGTCTTTTTTTATTGAGGCTTCCTGTCTTTTTATCTAACCCGAAATTGATATGATCAATCTCAATAATTGCTACTGTGATAATATTTGAATTGAATATGATCGATTTCTTCAATTCAACTCGTTCAATCTGCCCCCTGTCCATTTTTTTAAAAGGCTGCTTCTTTGAACGTTTCTTCATTATAACACCTATCGGTTACTATTAAACAATAAATTACTAAATTATGTAATTTTACGAAATTTAGTAAAATTTTGACTTTAAAATCAACACCTTTGACTTAAGAAGTAGATAATAACACCGAAACCACCTATTGACTAGATGGTTTGCGAAATCGGCGGATCAGTGGAGGTACCCCGAGCATCAATGCCATGATGATGATCGCGGTCCATGTTCCATCGCCCAAAATATTATTCAGGCAAAGAGTTGAGGTCGCAATCACAGCAAAGAAAAGCATGTCGCCAAAAATCGCCAGCGCCCAGCCGGAAATAAAGTGATGTCCCGCTGCCAATGCTGCCGTTCTTCCGGTCATGGGATCGACTCCGAAGGCAATGCTCACCAGCACCAACGGGCCCGGCTTGGTTCCGTATCTGGCAATCGTCATGTCGGTGGATTTTTTTACAGCCTCGCGCATTTTTGCTAAAAATTGAAATCGCTGACTGGCCAGAGCAATCAATTTGATCATTGGCTCAAACCACATCGCGAGCACCACATCAGAAATAAAATACAGAATGGTCATCGCCAGCCAGCCCATGCCTTTACTTTTCGCAAGCAAAACACCCGCAGGCATCCCGCCCCCGATCGGAACCGAGAAAAGCAAAAAAACATCCCACACACTCGAAGCCGAGCCGATTGACAACGCACTCACAAAATCACCATCATGATTGAATACTACCGGAGATCCGCACTTTAGCAAAGGAACAACTTTTATGAATATTCTCAATTTGTTTGATACAGAAGGCTTCGTCACTGGAAATCAGCGCGAAAAATACCGCAGCACTTACAAGGACATCTCAGAAAATTTCGGCGCGAAGAATTTGGGATTTCATCTGAAGATTATGGAACCTAAGACTTTTTCTTGTCCCTATCATTGGCACTCTGGCGAAGAAGAGTTAGTAATTGTCCTGGAAGGAGAAGCTACCGTGAGGAACAACGGTGAGTTCCGCATCATTAAACCTGGCGATCTGATTTATTATGGCACTGGACCTGAAAGCGTGCATCACATGTACAATCATACAGATAAGCCATTTAAATATTTTGTACTTTCAAATCAAGTTCCTTCAGAGTCTTGCTTTTACCCCGATTCAAAAAAGAAAAATGATCAGGGCGTTGTTACTCAAAATGGTGTGAAAGTTGATTATTTTAAAGACGAAGAAGATCCGAGTGTTTATTGGCCGAAGGAATGGCTTTAGAAAGGCTCAAAGTCGACGCCAGCATTGCCTATCTTTTTTAGTACAATCGCAATTGTTTCGGCTAATTTTTATGATAGCAAAGCACTACCCACCCTACTCCCGAATCTCAGGCTCCACCAATTGCGTGAGTAATTGCAGAGACTGCTGCCAACCCAAGTAACACATCTCAACCGGAATCGCGTCGGGGATTCCTTCTTGGATGATCTTCAGATCTGTTCCAACATTGATTTTCGTGAAAGTGATTGTGACCTGCATTTCGCCTGGCATGTTGGGATCATCGAACTTGTCTGTGTATTTTAATTTTTTGTTTTCAGTGAACTCGACGTACTTGCCGCCGAAAGATTGGCCGTTTCCTGTCGTCAGATTTGTAAATGACATCTTGTAACCGCCGCCCACGCGTGCGTCCATCGAGTGAACTTTACCGATGAAGCCATGTGGAGGAAGCCACTTTGCCATCGCATCGGGATTTGTGAATGCTTTGAAAACTCTTTCTGGTGGCGCACTGAGAACTCGGTGCAATTGAACTGTTCCTGGCATAACTACTCTCCTTGTTAATAAGCTCTTCTTAAACTACAAATTTCGTTCAATCGCACCGCGCACCGAGTAAATAAGGACTTCTAAAAATCAAGACAAAATCGTAAAATGTCCATGTGTACAAATTGCGAGATTATCAACAACAAGCCGTGAACAGCGTTATCCGCTTTTTTCAAAAAAAGCGCGAGCCCGCTGTTGTCGTTCTTCCGACAGGCGCCGGCAAAAGCTTGGTGATTGCAGAGCTTGCTCGCATCGCCAAAGGCCGCGTTTTGGTTTTAGCTCACGTCAAAGAATTGGTTGAGCAAAATTACGAAAAATATCTTAGTCTCGGGCTTGAGGCCGGAATTTATTCCGCAAGCCTTGGCAAAAAAGATTGGGATCACAAAACCATTTTCGGCAATGTGCAATCGGTGGCAAGAGCTGGTGATGATTTCTTCAACGATTTTTCTCTTCTGGTGATTGACGAGTGCCATCGCGTCGCCGAGGAAGGCTCGACTCAATATCAAGAGGTCATCAAAAAACTTCAGGACCGAAATCCCAATCTTTTTATTTTAGGACTGACGGCGACTCCGTATCGCATGGGATTGGGATGGATTTATGAATTTTCTCAAAGCGGCGAAATTAAAACCGAGAAGAAAAGATTCTTTAAACAATGCGTGTATGAACTTCCGCTTTCTTACATGATTCAAAATAAGTATTTAACGACTCCGGTGAAAGTGGATATTCCCGTCACCAGTTACGACTTCTCATCATTGACCGAAAAAGATGAAATGTTCACGGCGGCTCAAGTTGAAGAAATTTTGAAAAGTCAGAAGCGCCTAACTCCGCTGATTATTAAAAACATCATCGACATCACCGAGCGCTATGATCGAAAAGGTGTGATGATCTTTAGTGGCTCGATCAAACACGCTGAAGAAATCATGACTTATTTACCACCCGAAGAAGCAAGAATTGTTTTGGGTGACACGGAAATGTCTGAGCGAAACGCCATCATCCAAGAATTTAAACAAAAGAAATTTAAATACCTGGTGAATGTTTCAGTCTTAACGACGGGCTTTGACGCTCCTCATGTGGATGTGATTGCGATTTTGCGCCCGACTCAGTCCAACAGTTTGTATCAACAAATCGTTGGTCGCGGGCTTCGTCTTTCTGAAGATAAAAAAGATTGCTACGTTTTGGATTACACGGGAATGGGCCACGATATCTACGCGCCAGAGATCGGTGACAAGCGCCCTGGCAAAGACACTGTCCCTGTGATCGTTCCATGCCCCGTTTGCAGTTTTGAAAATAATTTCTGGGGCTACGCCGATGACGACGGAAATCTGATCGAACACTTCGGCAGAAAATGCAAAGGCGCCACTCAAGACCCTAGCACACTTGAAATCAAGCCTTGCGGCTTTCGCTTTCGATTTAAGCTCTGTCACTCTTGCGGAGCCGAAAACGATCTCACTGCCAGAGAGTGCGAAAACTGCAATGCAGTTCTGGTCGATGCCGACACGAAACTAAAACAAGCGAGACTTTCAAAGAACGCGCATGTGCTGACTCCAGATCGAATCACCTTCGAAGAACGTTTTGATAAAAGCTCAAATCCTTATCTTGAAATTAGATATTATGACTTCGACGCTCAATACGTCAGCGAGGCTCACTTTTTTAACAATCCCTCATCGATTAAAAAATTCAATATCAATTTCTTGAGATCGCATTTGCGCAGGCCCGAGCTTGCCATGGATCTGCTGACACCCAAAGACGTCATCAAGTATCAAAAACTTTTTAGACTTCCGTCGTTCGTGATCGCAAGGAAGCAGGACAAGTTCTGGAAAATCACTGAGAAGGTTTTTGCTGAAGAGCTTTTATGAAGCTGTCTGTAGCAATTATTCTTCAGTATCAGCAGATCTGAATTACTGAACTGCGTGGCCATTCTTATAAACTTTATTTTTATCTTTGGCATCCGAAGGCTCATTGTCATTGATACTCGTGACGACAAAAGAGCTCGCGTCGGCACCATCGAGAACTCGAATTTTATCATCGTTTGGATCTAAATAATAAACCTGGTGATGATCTTTTAAATATCCAAGGCCTAGAACTTGAAAACTTGTTGCATCGAATTGCGCCATGATTTCTCTGCGAAAGAAAACATGTTGAGCGTCTTTCCCGAGATCTCCATCGCCTAAAGATTGAAAGGTGCTTGCCTCTGCTTCCGGCAAGACATCGCCGCCGCTGGTATAAACATGCTGATGATCCAGCCAATAGACCTGATAAGGCGCTCCGGGTTGCGCGCAATGAAATGTCTTAGGATCAGCTCCGACCAAAATTTTATCATAGCGATACACATGATCTTTATCGCTATAATACTCATAGGTCGAGTCATCGATCGCGGCAAAAGTTTTTGGGTCGGCCCCAGGGATCAATTTTCCATCAAAAAATACGCCTTTTTCAGACACAAATGGACCGCTGGAAGGAATTCCCTGAAAAGACAAATAGAAAAAGCGCGGATAGCCCATGAGAGAGGTGGCAATAACCGAGATTAAAAAGCATGCGATCAGAAAAAATTTTGGCGAAAGCCCTAAGAACGTCCAGCCAAAAAACACATAGATCGCTCCGATCAAGACCGGAAGGAAGAGAATGGCCACCAGTATCGCCAATGTTCGCCACCCTGGAACCGAATTCCCCGATCCATCCAACAGCATGGGCGATGACATGTACATGAGAAACCAATAAAAAAATGCAAAGACCGTTAAAATCAAAATAACTATTTTCATTTTCTAATGATCAACGATGAATCTAAAAGCTGTCAAATTTTCCTTGGCAAAAGATCATCGCAACGGCCACTCATGAGCGCCCGAGATCACGTCATTTTTAAATAACCCAATCCACCCTTGATGGCTGCGACCTGTGCTTCGACGCAAATGGCATCGGTGACCTTCGGACTGTCAGGATAGACTTCGGTCGTCGTTGTGAACTTGGCGCCTGAAAAGCCTGCGCAAAGAGACAATCGCTTCAAAGGATAGTTAATCACGCCTTCTTGCTCGAGGGGCTCACCAATAATTCTTCCCTCCGCATCAGCGGGAGCAATGTGAGTCACCTTTCTAACAGAATCAATGATCGCCTTCTGAAAATCAAAACACGGATTTTCCGAATCACCGACTCCATAAAATCCATCAGGGATTTCACTCAACTCTTCATCTTTTCCATCACGAGCAATTTTGGCCACGCGAAAAACGGTGTTATCGGTGTCCGTCGTTTCATGCAAATCAAAGTGAGCATAGATTTCAGACGCAAAAGGCTCCATGGCCTTCAGAAAAAGTCTGCACTCTTCGGCCGGGCTCATCGGAATAAATGAGCGGTTCGGATCGATCGCCAGTGGATTCCAGCGATTGATGGTTTCATATCCCCACGGACTGATGCACGGAGCGCAAAGGAAATTGAACTCGGGATAATTCTTCGCTTCTCTTTCCATAAAAGCGAGTGCGCCGTAAACACCGCTTGTTTCATAACCATGAACGCCACCCGTGATAAGAATGGTTTTGTTTTTTGAATCAAAGCTTTTCGATTTCAAAAGGAACACGGGATAAAACTCTGGATTGTAAGACAGGGCGCCATACTGAGTAACATCAAACGAAGATTTCAGTTTTTCGATCTTCGTGACGATTTCATCTTTATAAGAACGTTTGATGGTTTGCTCTCTGAACCAAGCTTCTTTTTCAACTGAGCCCCAGGGGATTGAATTTTTCATAGAGTAAAACCTTAACGCATCAAACTTGATGATGTCCACGGCGGCTCAATATTTTATTGGCTCAGTCCCAGTGCTCAGTATGTTTAGATATTCATTGTAAACGAAAACCTTGTGTCTCTCTTTACCGGTAATCTCCTTGATGATGTGAATAGCTTCTAACGTTTTTAATGCTCTCATAATTGACGGCAAACTTAATCCCGTAATTTTTTTAATTTGAGTCGTATTTGATATGGGGTGACTTTGAAAATACACATGTAGGGTTAAAATCGTAGCCGTCGATTTCCCAGATTTTTGAATGACAGCTCTATCTTTATTAAAAAGTTTAATGATGGATTGAGCTGTTTCAGTAGCTTGAGACGCTGTCTCGATAACGCCAGTTAGAAAAAACTGAATCCAGGCTTCCCAATCTCCAGTCTCACGAACAAGTTGAAGATGATCATAATATTCTTGGCGGTTTTCTTTTAGATATAAACTTAAATAAAGAAGGGGCTCTTTAAGAATCCCATCATTGCATAAGATAAATGTAATCAGTAATCGACCAAGGCGCCCGTTGCCATCTAAAAATGGATGTATTGTTTCAAATAACTGCTTTTGGTGTTACTTACAATATTTTAAGTAACAAAATTGCATATATTCGTTACTTATATTAATTTTAAGCAACAGAATTAGTGTCAAATCTAATGTAGTTGTTTTTAGGGATGATTAAATTCGCCATTTTCTCCCTTCTTCAAAAGGTCACTGGATGATCCTCGAGTATGAACAAAACAAAGTTTCCGGCGGCTCGCAAAAGCGCGATACTTGAAAACAAGCCGGAGGTTTTTGTGAAGATCATTTTTTCTCTTATTTTTTTATACGCGCTGTTTTTATTCTCCCCGGCTCAAGCCTCCGAGCGCTACGGCCAAGCCCGTCTGTTTTTAGGATCCACCGTGGTCAGCCCCGGCGAGCTCAACGCTTCTTTGGATGCGCAAGGCATGAAAAGCGTGAACCTAAACAATCAATTTGGCTTGGAGATCAATTTTCCACTGGGTGACAACTTCCACTATGGCCTGCGCTACAGTCGAAGAATCGTTTCGCAGGATGAGGCCAATTCCAATCCCAGCACGGATTACAAAACCGATATGACCCAGGATGTGGCTGCCGGCGTACTTCGCTTTTCTTTTTTGAAAACCGAGCATCTTCTCTTTGACGCTGTTGTCGGTGTCGGCGGCAGCAACACCGATACAAAAATCAAGACGGCCTCACAGGATGGGGAGCTTCAGAAAAGCGGCCAGCCTTTTGGAACTCTTTATTCCATGGCCGGTTTGTCCTTCGGCGTGGGAAAAGGAAAATATTTCTTCGTGATGGAGGCCGGCTATGAACAACAAAAAGTCGACGGCTTCAACCGCACCGGCACCATCGACAGCAGCATCCAAAGCATGAACCTTTCCGGCGAATACTTCACCATCGGTTTTATATTTGACGGAATTCCAATATTTTCGAAGTGATGGTTTTCCTGCGCATTTGTAGTTTTTTGCAGACGTGTTGCGGCTGTGTCATTTTCCGGTTTATTTTTTTCTTCTTTGCAGGCGGTAGTTGAAATTGGTTTCGTAGCTCTTGCCATCTGCGGCAGTTATCCGGTTTTTCCGGATAACTGAAGACTCCTCTAATTCATTGGATTCAAATATGTTTTTAAGATGCTCGTTAATTGTCTTTACCGAAATCTGGTATAGCTCGGCCATCATTTTCTGAGTGGGCCAAACGCTATTCTCTTCAATGCGCACCTGAATTCTCGTATGCCTGTAATGAACAATCTAATCAAAATCGCAGCTATCTTGGCATTCGCTGCTGTGGCCCGTGGAAATCTACCTAAAATTTTAAACCAAGTCTGACCAATCGGGAGTTTTGCAACCACTTACTGTGTTAATAAATCCTGCGCAAGTGGCTTGAGCGTTGGGTCTCTGACTTTTTTGTTGTCTTGGTTACAACAAGTAAATTTCATTGCCACTATTTCTTTATCAAATGTTCAATTGTTCTAGCTCTTTTTTCAAGGATCGATAGCTTGAAGTAGTGGTCCTTGCATAAATTGAACATTTCATCGATGTCCTCATAAAATAGCACTCTAATTTTATTTTCGAAATACAGCGGCTTTCCAACGTATGTCGACGAAGTCAGAACACTTATTAATTTTTTGAGTCGAGTTTTTGGAATTACAAGCATTAGACCTCTATTCTTTGTCACCGCTGGGCACTCTTCCATCAGGGCCGAAAATCTCTCAAGTGCTGAGGTAATCGTGGTGGAGTCCTCAACTTCAAAAGCGTAAATGCCTTTTCCACCTATGGTCCAAATGCAATCTATCTGCTCAATTCGGCTCTCATTGGTCTCTTTGTCGATTTTAAAAGGAATGTTGTTTAAATATGGAATTCCGCTATCTCCAAGGCTTTTGTCACGCTGTTCATTTTTTCCTAGATATGGTGAGCACGATGCTTTGGAGCCAATAAACATTATTTTCCAGATCATTAAATTGTGAATACTCGTCTTAGGTAATTCTTTCGGCGCACATGTCGAGACTGGTAGCGGGATCTCGATTTGCTCATCATCATCTAAATTTGGCAGATACCAATTCCCAGATTCATCCTTAATTGCCATTATTTTTAAAACATCAAGTATTGAATCCCTACTTGGAATATCACCATTTACTAGGTTAGGAAGGACATTCGAAATTACTTCATCGAATGAGACTGAAACACCTAAATTTTTTTTATATATCAAAAAATCCTTAACATAAAATTTAACTCGTTTTTCAATAGGAATGAAAGAGCTGAGCTTTCTATTGGCTGGAAGTTCCCACCCATCTTTCTTTTCATTGTAATTGAAGTCTTCATTTAGGTAATTCTTTAGATCAATTTTCTCAGACTTAAATTTGCCAAATAGCCCATGCCGGACAAAAACGGGTACTATCTCACTATAAATATCCTCGAAAGCGGCACACCCATCGTTGTGCATGATCGCAAGTTCCACAGTATTTCTTACTAAAGACTTAAAATCATTTTTAAACATAGAAATTAACTTACCCTTAACAGAGTTAATTTTTCTAAAATTTAAATAGAGCTCGCCTGAAAACGTAGTGGACTTATTTTTCTTTTTAGTAAGAGACCATATAACATCGGGTTTTTCGTAAACCGCATTTACAAACTCGAAACCAACGTCCTGACAGGCCGAAATCATTGCATCCCAATATTCAGTATTTTTATGCGCATATACTAATGTCATCCAACGATTGAACTTTAGGGAGTCGTACATTTGCTGAAACGATTTTTTCATTTCCCCGTAATAAAACTCTTTGGTTCTATGCATACTAGAGTTTTCAATGATATCTTTCTCTCGTATTTCCTTTGTTATTTTAAGATCTAGCCAGTCACAAAAAAAGCTGGATAAATCCATATAAGGAATTAACTTTCCATAAGGCGGATCTGTGAAAATATAGTCGACTGACTCGCGTTTCACAATTCCTCCAACTTCTTGTGCCGGACAGTACTCGATTGTTATATCAAATTTACTTCTTTCTTTGGATTCAATAAAAAGCTCTTGTTTTGCCTGTAGCAATTTTTTAAATTTACTTTGAAACTCTGGAAATACTGGCAACTCTACCGGGTTCGGTGGCAAATTCATCGCATATGAACTAAAAATTCTAGCTCCGCCTCTAGATGCCTTTCTGCCTTTGGCAGATATGAAAGTTTTGTTGCATTTAGATATTACGGCACTCAGCGTAAACATTAACAAATTTTTAGTCTGCGGATTTGAATAGCGACTTTTTTTAATAATATACTTTAACAGGGCTAAATCATGCAGCTGTCTAGGTGTATGCATTTCCCAAGTTTCGACATTTATTCGATGATCAAGAACTTTTTTTGTTGGGATTCCATATTGATTGGCTAACTCAAAGAATACCTCATCGGAAATATCTCCTTGAGGATATTTCTCAACAAATTCCGAAATCACCTCGTTAAACTTAGGAATCAATTCAGACTTAGTTTGGTCTAATGGATGATCGTAAACATATCCAGCACATTTAGCGTAAAATACTGCAAACGGATTGATATCAAAAGCCATTCCTTTTCGGCCTAAAACAGAGGCTTCGACTGCGGTAATTCCCGAGCCGCCGAATGGATCAAGTACGACACCCCCTTCAACCGGAGCAAAATTCTTAATATATGCTTGAACGATATTCCAGGCACGTCGGGTAAAATACTGATGAGTGCCATACCATCTTTTCTTTGCCTGCCGATCCGGACTGATTACTTCCATAATTGGCTCAATCGAAAAATACGGGTCATGCAATTCTTTGGTTAGAGGCTGCTCTTGTTGACGTTGCGTATCCCACTTAACTGATTTCTTTTTTGTTGCCGTCATCAAATCTCCCAGTCATTTAATTTTGCTTTGAAAAATGACATTTTGTTAGTTGATCGATCTAGACTAAACAAAAGTATGCTCTTTTTGGACTAAAGTTCTATCTAGTGGGTATTCGATATTAATGTTGGATTGAGTTTAACAACGCAATTGGAAGGCCTAGTCCAGGCCCGACCTCCTAAAATAAAAGCGCAGCTATATATAAATATTTCTTTAGTAAAGATGACTTGAATCAATCTGTTGATTCTCGGCAAAGCAAGTCGGAAGGCGCCCACTCGAAAGATATAGAAACTATTGTTTTAGTCTTACGAGGACCATCCCAAGTTTCGAATCATTTGAGATAAGCCCTTGCAGCAACGTCAGCGTCTCCTTCATCAATTGAGCGATGATCATTTTTTAGTTGTTCAACAGACCTGTTTTGATTGTGAGGGTTAGCGACCAGGCTTGATTGCATACAAGAATTAAAAAGTGCAGAAACTTCATCTCCCGCCAACTCCTCTTTCTCGTACAATTTTTCTGCGATCAATTTAATTGCTGGCTTATAAGGATCCAGGGTCCCAAAACACCTTATCATCATGTGGTCGATGTACCGTCTGACGAGAGGGTTCTTGATCAAATCTAATGTGCCTGGTGCGGGCACTGGCAACTGGGCTACGAAAGCTCTAAGCATTTCGTTTGCCAACATATTTTCAATCAATTGAGTGGCGTGCATTAGGTCGTCGCCGCCAAAATTACTGATTACGCCATCCGAGAACAATCCGTCACTGGCAAAACCTGCCAAAGAGATCATGATTCTCCGATTCGATTCATTAATCGTAATTGTAGATGTTCGTTCGAATGGCTCAAGTGATGTAGACCCAAGGTATTTATCTGTTCCTGTAGGTGAGTCCATCTCTCCAAGCGAGATTTTCTGAATTGATTGGCCACAAATCAATGCCATAATGGCATGGCCTGTTTCGTGGTATGCGATTGTCAATTTTTTCTGATCCATGCCATTATCTACTTAGAAAATCATCTCGTTAATAAACTTCCGATATTTTAGCTAGAATCTTGTCTAAGATTTTATCGTTAATTTCTAGCCCCATTCGCTTAGATATGATTTTTTGAATATTCACAACTGATTTAATGTAATCGATCTGTTCTACAACAGAAAACCGATCCCAATTCGAATTATTTTTGCTCCGGTTATGGATTCTGGCTAAAATTTGTATGTTGTCAGGATGATGATTGCCAGGATCTTCATTGTTCAATAGTGCTTTTGCATGCTCAAACTCAAAAATTTTTCCGAAATAATCATTCAGTTGCTTTACAATATTTTCCAATTCATCAATTCTGTATTTGTCTTCTAGTGATAAAGATTCATATTGCGATCGTACCTTTTCATCTCTATTAATTGGTTCAATATCTTCTTCAATAATATTTGCATTATTGAGTTTTGCATCTTGTTCGCTAAGATATCTAACCTTGCGAGGTCGTTCAGATCTATCCTCTTCGACTCTTCCGTTAAAACCATCTTTAGATGTTCTAGAACTAATTCTTGCCGCTATTTCTCGTAGGCCAGTTGTTTTATTTTTTTGGCCCGCCGCTTGTTTATCAGCAGCAGCGAGTAAATCAGGATACATTGAAGCAACTTTTTCAGCCCACTGTGAAATTGTAACTGGCAGATCAAATGTCTTTAGCGCCTCCAAATATTTATCGTTGATTGAATACGCCACAAATTAATTATCTCCTAAGTTATTGATCTCACGTAGAACCACGGAACCAGAAGACTCCCGCCCCGAAGGGCAGTATCTAATCTTTCTAAATACTTAAAACCATTTCCAGGTTCCGTATATGGTGGAGGTGGCGGGAATTGAACCCGCGTCCGCAAGGCATTCACGTGAAGGCACTACATTCTTAGTCAGTGTTTTAAATTGGTGTGTGAACTTCCACTCACAAAATTTCGCACACCTTCCCCAAAGTTTATTTAAACTGAAGCCCTTCAGAGAACAACTTCAACCGAGGTCGCTAAATGACGGAGGCTCCACCGAACGCGACCAAATCAGTGGGCTCCGTTGCTAGCAATTAAGCAGCAAGAGCGTAATCGTTGCCAATTACAAGTTGCACGTTTTTAACGAGGTCCCCATGCGCCCCGGAATGCGTCTTCAGCTTCAGTCCCCACGTCGAAGCCAAGTCACCCCCACTTCAACCTGAGACCTGTCAATTCGAGTTTGGACTCGCGATCGACAGCTTCAGTCCCGCAAGTATAACGGAGTCTTTGATATGCCCAAAATGAATTTCGCAAAATGATGGGTTTGCTTGGTTTGTGAGCATTCGCGTTCTGTTCTGCGGCAGTGATTTTTTGCCACCAAACCCTTGATAATCAATGAAGTTATCAACGCCCTCCACCAACTTATCCACATTTTGGAGGGAAAATGGTCGAGGACTTTACATAATCTGACATAAACTTGACGAACTCTGGACGTGAAGATTTCGCCGCGTGCCGAGTTATCCACATTGTTTTGCGATGCAGAAAATCACGAACTTTTAGCTTATTTCCTCAGCAAATTTGGGTACGCCGGACCCTTTTTTGATCAGAACTTGGACACTCGCCAAAGCTGATTTTGCTCTGAAACCTCCCCTATTTGAGTCTCAGAAGACCGAAAAAGGGAACGACTTTTGCTTTTTCATTGATGATGTCATTTTCAAAGAGTTTTTGCCTATCGCTTTTTATGTGCCTTTTGCTTTTGCCCTCGGTGGGGTTTAGCAAATCCATTGTTTTGAACGTCGTCGTTGCCGATGAATTGGCCATTCAATCTTCGACCTCGCAAATTCTCGAGCGTCTTTTTAAAGATCGTTTGCCCAATGCCGAGTTTCGTCGCGTGGTCGTGCAGGCAGGATCGCCTTCAATGCCTCATCTTTTTTCCGATAAAAATCGTGTGCGCAATGAATTGAAACAAAAAATTGCCGAGGCCCTTCAGCCCGGAGACACGCTCACATATCTAATTCTTGATACTCATGGCGAAACCAAAGCCGGAGCCACGCGCCTTTGGCATTTGGGTGATATTTCATTTGCTGGCGGTGTCTCTGACGAATTCGCCGATCTCTTTGATTCGGTGAAAACCTCTGCGGCTTCAGATCTAACCATCGTCATGAATGCGTGCTCGGTCTTTTGTGGAGGCGAAAATGCCGCCGCCCTTCGAGCCGAGACCCTGCTGGCCTACTTTGGCGCTGTCGATGGAACCATCTATGGCTCAAGCGTGCCTGAAGTCGATACTTTTGCCTTCGAGAAAAAATATTCGACCTGGAAAGATTTTATGCCGTCGAAGAAATTATTTTGGATTTCCAATTCTCTCGGTTTGATGATGAGTACGACCATTGCTCTCGCTGTGGCGGCAACTCATGATGGAAATCCGTGGGTGTATTTCGGGTCAACATTGGCCGTCATGCAGGCCTTCACCTCTCTGCGGCCTTATTTAATGAAAGCCTTCGAAGCCATGAAAATGGTCAATGTCGGTTATTTGTTTCAGTTTCACCGTGGAAAATTAATCAAAGCCGAGTTCATACAAAAAATGAAAGACGTCGCCAGATCCTTCGCCCTGACGGGCAAAGTCTCATCTGCCGAGGCCGATGATCTCTTCACTAAGATAAAGAAGTCCGCATTCAGCACAAGTTTTCGTTGCCAATTTATTTTTCGGTAGTTGATACGCCGAGTCCCTAAAAAGAACCCGGAACCTTTTGGAACCTTTTTTATTCGGTGACGGGGAAGAGTTGGAGATTCAGTTGGTAAACGCGTTCGCCTTTAGTGGTTGTGCGTTTGACGGCGTTGTTCTTTTGAGTTTCTTTGCGCAGTTTACGCAATTGAAATTTCAGATCTTCGAATTCAGATTTGGTCATCGACACGGTCAGAGTTCCAAATTCGCGCTCGGTGGGAGAATCGCGAAACAAACTTTCCAGTCCTAAGTACATCAGCTCGGCTTGCAGTTTTCTGACTAAAGCCACCGGCACTTCTTCGGCATTTTCCATGAGGTTTCGAACTTTTTGCGGTCGTCCTGTCACATCGTCGACGATCACTTCGCCAGAGTTAATTAATGAACGAAGTGCTTCTTCAATTTCATGATCCGAAGCTTTGCCGCGAAGGTGCTCGCGCAATTTGGGCAGACGGAAATCAGCGCCCTCTTGATCGATCATCGAGTACAGCACCCACGCCACCCAGCTTGGAACTTTTTCCCATGCGGAGCGCGAAATTTCTCCTGATTTTAATTTGGCACTGACACGGAATTCGTTGAGCTCTTTCAAAAACATATTTCGCTCTGCCGAATCCATCGCTTGCCCAAACATCACGAGCAAACGGAACTCTTCGCCTTGCTCTTTGCTCAGTCCCAAGGCTTTGGCAAATTTCATGATCATATCAGGAGACAGATTTCTGCGACCCTCGATAATCATTTTGAGATAATTTGGAGATTTGATATTCGCACCGGCTGAAAACACCGCATAGGTGTAAGGACGAATATCTTTTTTGGAAAGTTCGCGGCGATAACCGTAATAGTCCGCCAAGTATTTGCGAAAATCGAGATAGTCAGAAAGCAGTGGCGCTTCCAAAATTTTCGGGAGAGCCAAAGTTGCCAGCGAAACTGGTGCTGCGACCGACGCTCCGATTGTCGTTGTTGGAATCGCTGCCAAATCGGTTTTCATTTCAATTTCCATATTGTCTCCCCCGCTATCCCCGATTATTTCACCTCATCCTTGAACTGAAATTCAAACAAATTCGAAAACTATTTTACTGGCAAAACAGAGTTAAACCTCTGTTTTGCCTTGCTCTTCATCAAACATTAAGCCCTTAGCGACTGAGAACGAGCTGAACCTGCCGTGTCTGAACTCCCTGCAAGCTGAGAAGCATATTTTGAGCGTTGACTCCCGCAATCCATGCCCCATGAAGCGGCATCACCTGAGTCGACGTCATGCCACGAAAGCTGACTTGGCCGGCTTGAACATTGTTGATTGCTAAAGTCGCGTAACCAACTCCTGCCGCCATTGCACTTCGACCAACGATGATCAATGATTGCAAACGCATCCCGCGATACGCATCCAGATTCATGATCGCAGCCAAATCCACCTGCGCCGAACTTCCCATCCCCGAGATGTCTGCAGTCAACACCACCTGACCTTGACCCGGTGGTTGAGGGATCGGTTGAGGTTGTGGATATGGAGCTGGAGGATATGGATTATGCATATTCATCACGATTTGATTGATGTAAACCGTGCCGCGCACTTGCAATAGAATTTGGCTGTACATGCCACTCAACTGAACGACTTGGTAAGGAAACAGGGTGACCATCGAAGCGCCACTTCCGTCAGAAGCCACGATCATGCCGTTTGCGATCAAAGCCATTTGCGATCCGTAGCTGTACTGTGTTGGTGTTGTGTAAATCGTGAGTGAATCAACAATCTCACCTTGGCGCCATGGCTGAGCGAGATTCAGAAGACTTGAAAGATCCAAAGTTTGATTTTGCACATAAGAGTTCACGAAAGCCGTGGCTTGATCTCCAGAATTATTTTGCCAGCCCCCGCTGCCGCTACTCCACTGTTGCGCTTCTGCTGATGACGCCAACAACAGGCTGCAACAAACTGCCAGAGCCAAAATGACCTCTCTTATGCGCATAAAATCCCCCTTCGGAATGGTTTTGAGACCTTTTCAGGTCTCACACCTTTACAAAGCAAGGGGCTTGCCAATCATTTTGGAGGATTTATGACACCGATATGACTGAGACTTCTCGTTTATTTCCCAGCGAGATTCATTCCAACAATCGGGCGAAGTGGGTTGGCCACACGAGCGATCACCACTTGAAATTGATCTTGCAATCCGACTTGTTGTTGACCTGACGCTGTCACATTCACTGTCACTGTGCCAAGACCGTCGTTACCGACGATGCGGATATCTTTCAGATTGTTGTTGAGACGAGTTTTATAATTCTGTCCCGTGACGAAATTCACTTGGTCTTCAACATTGATCGTGCGATCCGCAGGCACATTCACGGCTGCTGCTGACATCAGATCTTGATTGAGCAAAGGACCACCGAAAGTAATCAACTCATTACCCATCGTCGTCATGATCAAGCGAAAGCCCGAGCGGCCGTTGATCACTTCGAAAGATTCCATTTTTGCTTTGCTGATCATCAAACGATCTGTCGTATTCATAGCTCCGCGATCATACGCGCCGGTTTCAGCAAACATGGTGTAGGTGTCTTCGCACTCTTGAGTGAGACAACTTTTATTCGGAAATTTTGCAGTCATATTCACATCAGTGCGGCGGAAAATAATGCGCAGAGTGGATTTGCTGGTTGTTCCCACCACAAGGTCTGCCACCGCTGTTTCACACGTTGTTGCGTTCGCATCCATACAGATCACTTCGCCTTTGACCGCCACCGATTTTGATGACGCTTGCAAGCGACCGCGACCGTTGTTGATTGTGCCACCTAAAACCAAAGATTTATCTTTGCCATTTTGAGAAACGGTGAGGCTCAAAGCCATGTCACCAGAACCACCGCCATCATCAGCTCGGTAATCCACTTTCAAAGCCGCTGCGCGAACGCTGTTGGCTGTTTGCAAATCACGACTTTTTTGCGCGTCGCTGGCTTTATTTTCTTTTGAAATCAAAAAATTTCTCAAATAATCGTCCGCCGAGCCCGTGTATTTATCAGCCTCTGCCGACATCCGATTCAGCTGCCCCGTCGATTCATCATCTGAGGTCGCAATCGGATTTTCTTTTTGTTTTTTTGTCGCTGCGGCCTGCTTATTTGAAGCAGCCGCTGACCCAGCGGCCTGGTAACCACCGGCCGGAGCCGTCACTGATTTTTGCACGGCCTTTGCTTTGTTGGCTGCTGCTTTTTGCGCTTGAGGACCTTGAATCACTGCTGATTTATCAACAGTCACCGTCGCAGGCTTGCCATCGAGGTGAGTCACTGTGGTCACTTTCGTGCCGTCCGCATATTTATTTAAAGTTGAAGTTGTTCCATCTGCCAGAGTGGTGGTTGCTGTCGCCGTCGGCTCTCCCAAATTTGAGAGATCCGCCGCCGCCTGTGCCGAGGTCGTTGGCTGACGACCTGTTTGATCATTATCAGTTGCCGTCGCTGTCGCCTGACCCGCAGTCTGATTTGTCTTGGCGTTGTTTCCTAAATGAACAGGAGCGCTGTCTCCTTTCGACTGTCCGCAGGCAGCCATCGATAGGCAAACAAACATCGCAAGAATTGATCGCACAACCATATTTTCCATAAATTTCCTCCGGTTTTATCCAACTGCCAGAAGAGCAAGGTCAGAACCACCGCGAAATACCGCTGGTTTTCAGAAGGGCACCTCACCCATGACCACAACTTCGACAGGTGCCGCAAATGGGCGCTTATTAGTACTTATTGCTATTGTATTTGTTGTAGATCGCCTGAAGTTTGGCAGTGATTTCTTTGTATGGACTCACATCAAATCCATGCTCAGTCATCCAAGGTGTATCGTGCATCAGCCAAGCATGCACTTCATCAGTCAGCACGTGTTCGTGATAATCACCAACCGTCTCCATCAAATATTTTTTGACAGGAGTCATATCAAAGGTCGAAAGAACCTGAAGCACTTCTTTTTTATAAGCGGGATTGAGATAATAAAATGAATGTGCAATTTCGTGACTGAGAGTATTGATTCCCGAATTATCCGCCGTCGCAATCACATAAAAAGAAGAGTACCGATATTTTTTTAAGGCTTCTAAAACCATGCGCTCATCTTTGCTGAGATTGGGAAATTTTCCTTCATAAAAAGGTTTGAACACGCGACCTGGAACATTGAAGCCATCCCACTCGGA
>Ga0134128_10000451_pt1 | contig 57264 bp, 55 predicted proteins | sample KB31754_FD_96462 | JGI IMG/M metagenome (GOLD analysis project Ga0134128, IMG submission 96462) | Terrestrial soil microbial communities with excess Nitrogen fertilizer from Kellogg Biological Station, Michigan, USA - KB3-175-4 | ecosystem: Environmental > Terrestrial > Soil > Unclassified ... | reverse complement strand
ATAATGGATTGTACCCACAGCCTGCAACAACCGAATCAAAGCAGTGGCGTAACAGGGGGAAATCCAACAATGATCGAAACAATTGCAAAAGCAGCAATTGCTGTTGGAGCAGATGGTTTGTTTATTGAAACTCATCCTAATCCTGCTGTTGCAAAGAGTGATGGCGCTAATATGCTTCGGCTTGATCTTCTTGAACCACTTTTAATAAAACTCTTAAAGATCAGGCAGGCCATTCAATAAAAATCCGATAATAAAAAACAGAATTGAAGTTATTGTCGGTCTACTGCTGAATTAATAACTTTTTAAAACAATTTCCACCCGGCGATTTTTGCCCCTTCCAATTACAGTATTATTGTCTCCTACCGGATTTTCTATTCCATATCCTGTTGTAGTTATGCGGCTTGCATCGATTCCTTTTTTTACCAGGTAATCTTTTACATTATTAGCACGTTCTTCAGATAAAAGCTGGTTCTTTCCACCACTTTCGCGATTATCTGTGTAACCATTTATATCAATTTTATATGTCGGATTTTCATTTAAAATTTTTACAATCTTGAGCAAAGGTTTTAAAGAAGCGGGTAAGAATGCCGCTTTCCCACTTGCAAAGAAAATATTTTGAGCAGCGGAATTTACTTTTTGAACAACTTCAGTATTAATTACGGGACAACCAAAATTGCTTGAATCTCCCGGAACATTTGGACATTTATCTTCTTCATCATTTACGCCATCATTATCAGTGTCAGGAACGGGACATCCCTGGTAACGGGCAACTCCCGGAACGTTCGGACATTTATCTTCTTCGTCATTGATCCCGTCTTTGTCGGTATCAGGAATCGGACAACCCTGATATTTTGCAAGTCCTGCAACTGTTGGGCATTTATCATCTTTATCAGGAATGCCATCGCCATCAGTATCCGGACAGCCATGAAATGCAGCTATTCCAGCCTGGTCAGGGCAGGCATCCAAACTATCTACAATTCCATCATGGTCTCTGTCCAGCACAACCGGGGTTTCTGCTACGGCTACTCGTGCAGGAGGCGCAGCAACTTTTTTATGTGAAATATTCGTCACAATTCCAAGGCTGTGATAAAAATGATAGCTTGCATTTTCTGTAACTGCGATCCGGTATTGCGAGTTCAGAAGTACGAAAATATTTTTGGAAACATGAGCCTGCAATCCAACGCCAACAGGAATAAACGCGCCAAAATATTTTTTGTACTTGCTTGCTCCAACTCCCAAATCCACATAAGGAGTAAGCCAGTAATTATCGGCGAGTAATTTTAAATTAAGAGAAGCAGTGGTTTCCAGCAAAAGACTTTTGCTTTGAAAAGGTGCCACATTTTGAACCGGATAATTTACAGATGAACCACCTAAAGTAGCAATGAAATCAACATTATTGCTTAACCCGTTCATATAATCGACAGCAAAGCCGGTGTTCATTTGTGAACTAAAGAAATCATGATTTTTGAACAAGCTTACAATTCCATTTGACCTCAGTTCTGAAGCAGATTTAAAATCATTTAAGAAAAAACTGATACCTAAGCTTTTGCCCTTTTTATAATCACTTGGTTGAGCAAAAGCTTGAGAAAAAAAGCAGAATGAAGCAACTAGAACTAATACCTTTTTCATATAAGTTTTTTTGAATCAAACAAAAGTAGCCGCTTCAAATGAAAAGGGGAAATTAATTAATCAACAGTTATTGAAAGATAAATTTGCAGTGAATTAAAAATTGATTCATGAGATTAATGATGATGATTTACCTGTTCAACTTTTACCTTTGTCAATCCATGTCCAAAAAACGCCAGTTTTTTTGCGGCTGATTTTGAGACATCAACTAAAAATTGATTCCCCTTGCTTAAACGATCATTTACTTTTAAAATAACCGACTTGTGATTACGAAGATTGGTAACTTTTATCCATGTATTCAAAGGAAGAATATTGCATGCAGCAGTAAATTTTTCCGGATTATATCTTTCTCCGTTTGCAGTTTTTCTCCCATTAAGTTTTTGAGCATAATAACTGGCAGTTCCATATTTCACATTTCCTTTCTTAAAATGAATCTTTCGGGAAGCATATACTTTTTCCGCTGAGATATTTTGCGCAAATGAAAAGAAGGAAGCAGCAGTTAAAAAAAGTAAAAGAATAAAAAGAATCGCTTTTCTCACAAGTTTTTTTACAAAGTAAAATTGTTTTTCCTCAATTTCATACGATAAAAATGTAAAGGCAAAAAAAAGGGGCCGGATAAAAATCCACCCCTGTTATAATCCAATATCCTATGAAAAACCGAGTTTGAATTGCTGTTGCAATTCGTAATATTTTTACAGCTTTCGCTTTTATTTCAATTTAATATTTCTTTTTTTGCTTGTTTCAATAACATAGACCAAATTATATCCTAAAACGTTGCATTTAACTTAATTTATTTTTTTCAAAAGAAAAAGAAAAAAGGGGCCGGATGGAAATCCACCCCTGTTATAATCCAATATCCTATGAAAAACCGAGTTTAAACTACCGAGTAGTTAATATTTTTAATGGCTTTCACCATGTTGATTTAAAGTTGGCAGAATATTCATTAAAATTCTGTTTCTTATAAATTCCTTCTCCAAAATATTTCAAAATAACTTCTATTTCTTTTGGCTCCATAAATCCGGGAATAGCCGCAGGAGCGTTTTGCATTTCAGGGAAAATTACCGTATTTGGAAAGGCTAATTGTCCTTGTGTGGCATATAATGCAAAATCGTTTACTTTATCTCCGGAGTTATACCCATAATCCTTATTGTTCCAGTTTACCTCATCTTTGGTCTCAGCATTCAACTTCACTGCGTAAAAATGTTCATTAATATATGAAATTACTTTTGAGTTTGAATATGTTTTTTTATCCATCACTTTACACCAATAACACCAGTCAGTATAAAGATCAATAATTACAAGCTTTGGTTCAGTTTTCATTTTCGCATTAACTTCGTCCATTGTTAACCAATTTATTTTTTCTTTTTCAGTTGGTTTAACTTTGGTGAAAGAAAAAATAAACAAGGTAGAAACTAAAGCAAGCAGTGTATTCTTTTTCATTGTTTATTAAACGAACTTAATTTGTTTTTATTTTGATCTATTTCAAAATTTTTTTTAAACTTAAATTTTCATGAATAAAATAATTGTTGCTGTTTCAGGTGCCAGTGGTTCTATTTATACTAAAGTTCTGCTAGATAAACTCATCTCCATAAAATCACAGTGGTCAGACTTAAGTATAGTAATCACAGATAATGCCAAACTTGTGTGGAAGACAGAATTAGGAGAAAATGATTTTAATAAATATGAGGCAAATTTTTATGAAAAAAATGATTTCAATGCTCCTTTTGCCTCCGGCTCTGCCAATTATAATATCATGATCATCATTCCATGCAGTATGGGCACAATTGGAAGGATAGCTAACGGGCTTTCAAATGACCTGATTTCAAGGGCTGCTGATGTAATTCTTAAAGAAAGTAGAAAACTGATTTGCGTGGTACGGGAAACACCTTACAACCTCATTCACATCAGAAATATGGAAACAATTACACAGGCTGGTGGAATAATTTGCCCTGCTTCGCCATCATTTTACAGCAAACCCAAAACTATTGAAGATGCAGTAGCAACAGTTGTCGACAGAGTCATCAGTCTTGCAGGTTTAAAAATCGATTCTTATAGTTGGCCTGAATAAAAAAGCGCCTCTAAAAGAAAGCGCCTTTTTAAATATTTAAAAACTGTTTATCTCAAATCAATCACTTCAGCATTTGGATATTTTTTTTGATCAAATATAAAAATGCTTTCAGGAATATCTGTGTTTGTTTTCATTGAGGTAATCTTATAAGTATAACGATTGCCATTTTTTTCAAATACTTTGGTTGAAACAATATTTTTAGATGCTTTATCTATTTCAACCATGACCTTAAAAAATGTTTTGGTTTTATCAACAGGCGTTAATTCGATTTCCTGGATTGTTTTTTTACCTTGTTTAGTTTCTCCGTTTAATTTATAAAGAAAATCTTTATCATAAAAATTGGTAAACATTTTTTGAGGGGTAATCGTGTTGGCAGAAGGATCAAATTTGGTAAGCTGAACTTCGTTGGCAGATTTATCATAAGTCCAGATATTATTTCCATCGCTATAAATTTCCTGTCCTGGAATATTTACTCTGTATTTTGAACCTTTTATGTAAAGAACACCATTTTTGGTTCCTTCAACTTTTCCATCGGAATTTGTAATGCTTAGGGTAAAATTCGCGGTAACTGTTTTATAGGTTTTAAACTTTGCACTTACATTATCTAAAACTGCTTTTGCGGCAGGATCACTTTTTCCCAAAGAATTATTCTGACAAAAAGCATTGGAACCAATAAAAATTAAAAAGCCAAAGAGTAACAATGTCCTCATTATAATTTTTTTGAATGATTTAAAAAACGTCAAAGATACAGTATAGACGTATATTCTGCCCTTCCGGTTTAATGAATAATAAAGAAAAGTGTTAAAACAATACTTTGTTTATCAGGCATTCACTCTTGATATTTCATTTTTTGCCTGATCAACTTTTGCAAATTCTTTTGCAGCATTTATAAAATGAACAAAAATTGGTTGCGGGTTTTCAACAGTACTTTTCAATTCAGGATGATATTGCACTCCAATGAAAAACGGATGATGAGAAAGTTCCATAATTTCTACTAAACCGGTCTGGGGATTAATTCCACTTGCAATCATTCCGGCCTCTTCAAATTGTTTCAAATAATGGTTGTTAAATTCCCAGCGATGACGATGGCGTTCAAATATTTCTGTAGTTCCATATATGGAATATGCGAGGGTATTTTTTTTGATGATACATGGATAAGAACCTAAACGCATAGTGCCCCCTTTCATTGTAATTTTTTTCTGTTCTTCCATCATATCAATAACAGGATTGGGCGTATCAGGATTCATTTCGGTAGAATCAGCATCACGAATTCCTAAAACATTTCTAGCAAATTCTATTGCAGCCATTTGCATTCCCAAACAAATTCCAAAGAAAGGAAGGTTGTTTTCACGCGCATATTTTACAGCTACAATTTTCCCTTCTACTCCCCTGAAACCAAAGCCAGGAGCTACTAACAACCCATCAAGGCCTGCAAGTTTTTCATTTACATTTTCTTCATCAATATATTCGCTGTGGACATTTACTACCTGAACTTTGCAATCATTCATCGCACCTGCATGAATAAATGATTCAAGAATTGATTTATAAGCATCCTGTAATTCTATGTATTTTCCAATAAGCCCGATGGTAACCTTATTTACCGGATGTTTTACTTTATCCAAAAAATCTTTCCATTTCGTTAGTTCGGGTTCATTATAATGGGTAATGTTTAATTTTTTCAGGACGATCAAATCCAGTTTTTCGCGAAGCATTGCAATCGGAACTTCATAAATCGTAGAAGCATCGGCCGCTTCGATAACGGAATCAACTTTTACATTACAAAAAAGAGCAATTTTCCTCTTTAGATCGTCATTGAGCGGACGTTCGGTACGACAAACTAAAATATCAGGGTGAACGCCGTTTTCACTCATTAATTTTACACTATGTTGAGTTGGTTTTGTTTTTAATTCTTTGGCGGCTTTTAAATATGGAATCAAAGTAAGGTGTACGACCAGGCAATCTTCATCGGGCAATTCCCATTGAATCTGTCTTACCGCTTCAATAAACGGGAGACTTTCAATATCACCAACGGTTCCACCAATTTCAGTAAGAATAACATCAAAGTCGTTTTTTTCTCCCAGCAACATCATTCTCCGCTTGATTTCGTCAGTAATATGAGGAATTACCTGCACGGTTTTTCCAAGGTAATCTCCTTCCCTTTCCCTGTTGATTACTGTTTGATAAATTCTTCCTGTAGTGACGTTATTTGCCTGGCTTGTATTAATATTTAAAAACCTTTCGTAATGGCCAAGATCCAAATCTGTTTCTGCGCCATCTTCTGTCACAAAACATTCTCCATGTTCATATGGATTTAAAGTTCCGGGATCAACGTTAATGTAAGGATCAAATTTTTGTATTGTAACTCTTAAACCTCTTGCCTGCAGCAGCTTTGCAAGTGATGCAGCAATAATTCCTTTACCAAGAGAAGAACTTACACCGCCGGTTACAAAAATGTATTTAGCCATATTTTATAGTTGTTTAAAAAATAAAATGCCATCTGATAACAACAAAAATGTTGTTAAGAATGACAAAAAAAAGTGACCGCGGAAAGTAAAGTGAATAAAAAAAATCCGTGAGGTCATGCAAACTTACATCTAATATTTTAGCTTGAAAAGTTATAAAACAAATTGTGGAAAAAAATTAGAAACCAGTAATTTACAAGGAGAGAAAATGAGGAAAAAATTATTCTATCTTCTGAAAAAGTTGGATGATTACTTTTCCAGAAGATAAAATTTGGCAGTAAGCAAAGAAATCTTCTGAATTTATATTTTCATGCTTAGGTAATAACTATCTATCAATTGAACCCATCACTTTTTTCATAAAAGAATTCAAAGCATCTTTCTCGGATAGTCCTTCAGACATTAACTGGTGCACTTCCAGGGCACCACACATATTTGAGATCAATTCCCCAATTACATCCAGTTCTTCATCTTTCAAAGTGGCAGCTTCAGAAGTATTTTCCAAAACTTTTATTGCAGCTTCAATTTCTTCAATTGATGAGGTTCTCTGAACCTGTTTAATTACCGGCAATTTCATGAATCAAAGATTTTAATTGTTCTTCTTTTGTTGTCTGAAGCTGATTTACCAATTCTCCGTTTTTAAAAATGGCAAAAGTTGGCAAATTGTTTACTGAAGCAAGTTTGCGGCTGGCGGGAAATTTTTCTGCATCAGCAATTACAAAAGTTACCTGGTCATTTTCTGTTGAAAGCCTTTTGAACTTTGGCTTCATCAGGCGGCAATTTCCACACCATCCTGCAGAATATTGAACGATCACTTCTTTATTATCATTTACTAACTGTTGCAGGTTGTCTTCCTGTAATTCTATTAACATAATTAATTTTTTAAAATGATTAATTAGTCACTCCCGTCTGGCTCAGATATTTAGAAACACCTTCTTTAGTTGCTTCCATTGCTTCTTCTCCTTCTTCCCAGTTTGCGGGGCAAACTTCTCCATATTTTTCAACATGAATCTGAGCATCAATAAGGCGAATATATTCATCAATATTTCTTCCGAGTGGCAGATCGTTTACAGATGCGTGTCTTACAATTCCTTCTTTATCAATCAGGAAAGTACCGCGATAAGCAACAGGATTTCCTTCAAAAGACCAAATCCTTGCATCTCTATCGTAATGATAAGTGCCGCCTAAAACACCATAATTTAATGAAACAATTTTTGAAGTATCGGCGATCAAAGGATATGTAATTCCTTCAATGCCACCATTATCTTTTGGAGTTGTAAGCCATGCCAGATGAGTTTCTTCAGTATCAGTAGAACAACCAATTACGATTGTATCCCTCTTTTCAAACTCGGCAAGTTTTTCCTGGAAAGCATGTATTTCAGTCGGGCAAACAAAAGTGAAATCTTTTGGATAAAAGAAAAGGATCACATTTTTCTTTCCGATATATTGATCAAGGTTAAAATCTTCTACTATTTCTTCACCATTTATTACCGCACCAGTAGAAATTTTTGGTGCTTTTTTTCCAACTAAATTCATAATTAATTCTTCTTTTTAATTTAATAAATACAATCTTATTTTGAGGCTGCAAAGTTACGCCACATTAAAGGGATGAATTAGTCGAAATTGAAAAAAAATTATAAAGTGTTCTTAAACTTTCTCAACAAAAAGAACGTAAAATAATTGGAATCGCTCAGAAATATTTTTCTTTAGAAAGATAATTTCTCACATAATCATTAATGCCTTCTTCCAAAGAATAAAAAGGCAGTAAATAGCCGGCAGCATTAATTTTCTTCATTGACGCTTCGGTAAAATACTGATAGGTTTCACGTATATCTTCAGGCATATCGATGTATTCAATGTTGGCTGATTGATCTAAGGCAGAAAAAGTAGCATTGACCAGATCGTTAAAACTTCTTGCATGCCCGGTACCAACGTTATAAATTCCTGAGATAAAAGTTTCCGGATCTTGCCAGCATTCTAAAAACCAAAAACAAATCTTTAAAACATCTTTTACGTAAACAAAATCTCTTAATTGCTCTCCGTCTTTAAATTCCTTTTTATGGGATTTAAAAAGTTTTACAAACCCATTTTTTTTGATCTGATTATATGAATGAAATATCACACTTGCCATTCTTCCTTTGTGATATTCATTTGGTCCGTAAACATTAAAAAACTTTAATCCTGCCCATTTCGGCGGATTTTTTTTTTCTTTTAATACCCATTTATCAAATTCATTTTTAGAAATTCCATACGGATTTAAAGGCCGTAGATTTTCAATAATTGACTCATCATCTTTATACCCCAGCTCACCGTTACCATAGGTTGCAGCTGATGAAGCATATACAAGAGGTACATTTTTTTCAGAACAATAATTCCATACCTTTTTGGAATATTCAACATTCAAATGCTCATGAATGGCATAATCAAATTCTGTAGTATCAGTCCTGGCGCCAAGATGATAAAAGAAATCAATGACAGGATTTTCATTTCGTAGCCAATCAAAAAAAACTTCTCTTTCTATTTTTTGGGAAAAAGCTTTCTTTGAAAGATTGGCATCTTTTTCAGGATAAGAAAAATCATCAACAAGAATCAAATTTTGATAACCTGCATTGTTTAAAAAACTTACAAGACAACTTCCGATAAATCCTGCAGCGCCCGTAACTACTATATGTGATGATTTATCCATGGCTTATAATTCATGCACCTGTTGTACGTTATGCTTCATATAATTTGCAATAACATTATCATATTTGTTTTTCCATTCACTGATATTCCCCCAGCTTTGGTTATCGATCTTTATTTCACCTGAGGTAACTTTTCCAAGCTTCTCAAAAGGGATGTTCAATGAAGCTTCAAACTCTTCAACAGCATCAGCATTAACAGTTACAACTATTCTTCCCTGTGCTTCTCCAAACCAATAAGCATCTTTGCGAATTGTATTTATTTGCTGGTTTACTGCAAACCCCCGGTTTCTTTGAAAGCCGCTTTCAATAAGGTTTATAAAAAGGCCGCCTTCAGAAATATCATGCGCTGAAAGAATTATTTTATTTTGAATCAGTGACCTAACACTCATATGTACACGAAATTCTTCCCCGAGATTAAAATATGGTGCAGGAGAATATTCAATACCACAAATTTTATGAAGATATTCAGAGCAATTAAAGTCTTCGGGATCTTTTCCAAGTAAATAAATCACATCGCCTTCATTTTTAAAATTCAATGTCATTTTATTTTCAACATCTTCCAAAAGTCCTACCATTCCTATAACAGGAGTCGGATAAACCGGTCCGGAAGGAGATTGATTATAAAAACTAACATTACCGCCGGTAACAGGAGTATCAAATTTCAGGCACGCTTCAGACATTCCTTTGATGCTTTCGACAAACTGATAATACACTTCAGGATCATATGGATTTCCAAAGTTCAAACAGTTGGTAACACCGAGAGGGATACCACCGCTGCAAACGATATTCCTTGCTGCTTCACTTACTGCAATCATACAACCAACAAATGGATTGGCAAAAACATAAAGACTGTTACAATCTGTTGTCAGAGCCAGCCCTTTTTTTGTCCCTTTTACCGCCACAACAGCAGCGTCTGAAGGGGCATTGGTGTTTAGATTCGCCGTTCCTACCATGCTGTCATATTGTTCATAAATCCATTTTTTTGAAGCGATAGAAGGAAGTGAAATTATTTTTTCAGCTATACTTTTTAAATCACCTGGAACAGGAATTTTTGCAGGATCAAAAGCTTTTATTTTTTCAAAATATTTTGGCTTTTTATATTCTCTCGTATAAACCGGAGCACCACCGCCAAGTACCAAACTTTCTGCCGGCATTTCTGCTTCCAGTTCATTGTTCATATAAAAACGCAGCATCTCTCCATTTGTTACTTCACCAATTTGCTGGCAGGGCAAATCCCATTTTTCAAAAATATCAATCACTTCTTTTTCTCTTCCTTTCTCCACTGTTAAAAGCATTCTTTCCTGGCTTTCGCTCAATAGCAATTCCCATGCTTTCATTCCTTGTTGCCGTGTTGGAACTTTTTCCAAATAAATATTCATTCCAACACCCCCTTTTGCGCTGGTTTCAGCTGTTGAACAAATAATTCCGGCAGCGCCCATATCCTGCATTCCAACAACTGCGCCTGTTTGAATCACTTCAAGACAAGCTTCCAATAATTTTTTTTCCTGGAAGGGATCACCAACCTGCACAGCCGGTAAATCTTCTGCACTGTTTTCTGTAATATCTGCAGAAGCAAAAGCTGCACCTCCCATTCCATCTTTTCCTGTAGCACTGCCCGCAATAAATACCGGGTTCCCTTCTCCCAAGGCAGTTGCACTAACAGTCTCGCCCAAACGAACTACGCCGGCGCTCATTGCATTTACCAGTGGATTTGTATGATAGCATTCTTCAAAATAAATTTCACCACCAACAGTTGGAACACCAAAGCAATTACCATAATGTCCGATCCCGCTTACGACACCGCTTAATAAATGTTGCGTTTTTTCATGTTCAATATTTCCAAAACGTAAAGAATTTAATGTTGCAATTGGCCTTGCACCCATTGTAAAAATATCACGATGAATTCCTCCAACGCCTGTTGCAGCTCCCTGGAAAGGCTCAATTGCGGAAGGATGATTATGACTTTCAATTTTAAACACCACTCCAAGTCCGTCACCAATATCCATCAATCCCGCATTCTCCTCTCCCGCTTTTACCAAAAGCCTGGAACCCTCTTTTGGCAAGGTCTTCAACCATTTGATAGAATTTTTATAACTGCAATGTTCACTCCACATTACGGAGTAAGCACTTAATTCTGTAAAGTTGGGAACACGTCCCAGAATCTCAACAATTTTTTCAAATTCATCTTTTTTCAGTCCAAGCTTTTCTGCCGTTTCAAATGTTATTTCCATAATTGCAATAAAAAAAGCAAACTTACAATCTCTTCAACTTTAATCAGAATATCCGATGCAAATATTTTAACTAACTTCCCACATTTAAAAATTATTCTGCTTGATTTATCTTTTATTTATTTTTTATTCTGTTCTTTTTTTCTGGCTGATAACCCGAATCAATTTTTTTAAAGAGTCCGGATTGCCTAATAAAATTCTCATTACTTTATTTATTGTCCGAATCCTATCGTTGATCGTTGGTTGTTATGTGAATCTCTATATTTTAGCAAACTCTGACTCTGTCGTCTTTCATCAAATGGGCGTCGAGCAGTTCCATTTGCTTTTTCAAAATCCTCATGAATATTTTGTAGATATTTTTCAAAGTAATTATCCGACAGGATATTCAAGACTTTTAGATGATAGCCATTCTTACTGGAATAATTTAAAAACGAATTTGCTCGCCAAAATGCTCTCAATCTTTGACCTGTTTAGCGTCAGAAGCTTTTGGATCAATACGCTTTTTTATAATTTTTTAGTTTTCTTTGGATGTGTTGCACTTTATAAAGTGTTTATAAAAATCTTTCCTAAAAGTTTTTATCCAATAGTTTTCTGCATTTTTATTTTGCCCTCGGCGCTCTTTTATTCATCAATGATCCACCGCGACGGATTGATTTTATTATCACTTTCAATGATCATTTATCATTTGTTTTTTATGATAAATGACCACAAAATTTCATGGAAAAGAATTGCCATTATTTTCCTGTTTCTCCTGGTGATATTTCTTTTAAGAAGTTTTGTTTTTATTGCCTTAATTCCTGCATTGATTGCATGGATCCTGGCTCAAAAATTTTCGAAACACGCTTTTGCTATTTTTATAATTGTTTATTCGATTACTTCCATCTTATTTTTCACTTCCGGGTTTATTTCTTCACGAACGAACCTTCCACAGTATGTTAGTTCGCGTCAGCAAAGCTTTATTGAAATCGGGAAAGCCGGAACTTCAACCATACCTGTTCAACCTTTGCGTCCAACTTTTAAAAGTTTTTTAAACAATGCTCCTGAAGCATTGAATCACACACTTTTAAGGCCTTATTTAACCGGAATAAATAATTTTCAGTATATGCCTTTTGCTCTTGAAATTTTCCTGTTTGAAGTTTTATTTTTCATTTTTATTCTTTTTCATAAAAAGATTTTCCCGCTAAATCCATTAATCTATTTCTGCATTTTTTTTAGCCTTACAATGTTTCTTATCACCGGCTACACTGTTCCTATCATTGGTGCAATTGTCAGGTATCGCAGCATTTATTTCATTTTTTTACTGCTGCCAATTGTCAGTTATATTAATTGGAAAAAAGTAGTTCAGCTTTTCAGAATAAATAGTAAAAAACCTAGTTAAGTAACGAAGATTTGTTGTTATTTGTTGCTTGAATAAAGCCGGGAAATACATATTAATTTATAAAAAATATTCTTATTTCTTACTAAAATGTGCAAAAAAATACCCTTCAAAGAAAAATTTTTGTTTTTTTATAAAAAATATGTCGTTTTTTTGTGCTCAAAATTTAAAAAATGCAATCATTACGACTTAATGCACTTCATGAACTCTTTTCGACGACAAAATTTTATGAAGTTCCTCCTTCCAAACAGATCACAAGTTTTTTTGGTGAAAATGTTTTTGATTTAAAAACTGCACGTGAGTTTTTAAGTGATGAAGCTTATAAAAGTCTTGTTTCATCCATTAAAAATCAAACAAAAATTGATCGTAAAATGGGCGATCAGATTGCCTCAGGTTTAAAAAGCTGGGCAATGTCAAAAAATGTTACACATTACACGCACTGGTTTCAACCACTAACCGGAGCAACAGCGGAAAAACATGATTCGTTTTTTACTTTAAAAAGCGATGGATCATCATTAGAAGAATTTGAAGGAGATGCATTAATTCAGCAGGAACCAGATGCATCTTCATTTCCAAGCGGTGGAATCAGGGCTACTTTTGAAGCAAGGGGATATACAGCGTGGGATCCATCTTCACCCCCATTTATTATAGAAATGGGAAATGGGAAAACTCTTTGTATTCCAACGATTTTTGTTTCTTATACCGGAGAATCTTTGGATGCAAAAACTCCTTTATTAAAATCTACTGTTGCACTTGAAAAAGCAGCGGTTGATGTTTGCCAGTATTTTGATAAAAATGTTACTTCCGTAAAACCAACACTTGGCTGGGAACAGGAATATTTTGTAATTGATGCCAGCATCGCCAGCGGAAGACCTGATATTATGATGACCGGCAGAACCGTGTTTGGACATGCGCCGGCAAAAGGACAACAACTTGAAGATCACTATTTTGGGGCAATTCCGGAAAGAGTGTATTCCTTCATGCGCGATTTTGAAGATGAGGCTTATAAATTGGGAATTCCTTTAAAAACCCGACATAATGAAGTGGCACCTTCCCAGTTTGAATGTGCTCCTATTTTTGAAGAAGTAAACCTGGCTGTAGACCATAATACTTTGTTGATGGACGTAATGAGCCGTGTTGCAAAAAGACATAATCTTACTGTATTGCTTCATGAAAAACCATTTGCAAAAATCAACGGTAGTGGTAAGCACAATAACTGGAGCATGGCTACCAACACTGGTGTTAATTTATTGGCGCCAGGAAAAACTCCTAAAACCAATTTAATGTTCCTTGCATTTTTTGTGAACACTATCAAAGCGGTTCATGATCATGCAGATTTATTGAGAGCATCAATTGCGAGCGCAGGAAACGACCACCGTCTTGGAGCGAACGAAGCTCCACCCGCAATTATTTCGATTTTTATCGGAAAATACCTGACGGATGTTTTAAATGAAGTAGAGAAACGTGTGAGTGATAAATTTGATGAGCAGGACGAAGCCATGCTGAAATTGGATATTCACAGAAGCATTCCGGAACTGATGATGGACAATACGGATAGAAACCGCACATCACCATTTGCTTTTACAGGAAATAAATTTGAATTCCGTGCAGTAGGATCTTCAGCCAATTGCGCTGCATCAATGACCGTTCTGAATACGATCATGGCAGATACTCTTACCAAATTTAAAACAGATGTGGATGCTTTAATTGAAAAAGGCGAAAAGAAAGAAATTGCTTTGATGCAAACCATTCAAAAATATATTGTTGAAAGCAAAAAGATTTTGTTTGAAGGTGATGGATATAGCGCTGCATGGGAAAAAGACGCAGAAAAAAGAGGTTTGCCTAATGTAAAAACCACTCCTCTTGCATTAGATGCATTTGTTACAGACGAATCTAAAAAAGTTTTTGAGCGTTATGGAATTTACACAAACAAAGAACTGGAGGCAAGGCATGAAATTTTATTGGAACATTATACTAAAAAAATTCAGATAGAAGCAAGAGTGATCGGAGATTTGGCAACAACATATATTTTGCCTGCAGCAATCAAGTATCAAAATGTTCTGATCAAGAATATTAAAGGATTAAAAGAACTTGGATTTGATGATAGTGGTTTTGTTGCACAAAAACAAATCGCGCAAAAAATTTCTGAGCATATTACTGTAATCAGTGATCGTGTTCAAAAAATGATCGAAGCTAGAAAAGAAGCGAACGAAGTAGAAGATTCAAGAAAAAAAGCAATCATGTATTGCGATAATGTAAAAAAATATTTCGATGAGATCCGCTACCATGTTGATAAACTGGAACTTTTAGTGGACGATGAATATTGGGAATTGCCTAAATACCGCGAGTTGCTTTTCCTTCGTTAATAAATTAAAACCCGTACTTTTTATCAGGCCAAAGTTGAAAAGCTTTGGCCTTTTTTTTACCGGATCCTTTCGACTTTAAATGTTGAATCTTTAAGCATCCAACTCTCCCGCGATCAAATTCAAACTACTCATTGTAATAATTGCATCACTTAATAATCCGCCTTTCGTAAGTTCAGAATAGGCCTGGTAATAAACAAAACATGGCCTTCTGAAATGCAGGCGGTATGGCGATCTTCCTCCATCTGTTATTAAATAAAAACCGAGTTCGCCGTTCGCTCCCTCAACAGATGAATAAATTTCTCCAACCGGTAAATGAGTTTCACCCATGATGATTTTAAAATGGTAAATCAAAGCTTCCATTTTAGTATAAACATCTTTTTTATCGGGCAAATAAAAATCAGGAACATCAGCATGATAAACTTCAGCTTCAGCGCCTTTAAATTCCTGTACTTTTTGATAAGCTTGTTTAATGATTTCCATGCTCTGCCACATTTCCTGGTCGCGAACTAAAAAGCGATCATAACAATCGCCGGTGGAACCGACAGGAATGGTAAAGTCAAAATCTTCGTAACTGCTATATGGTGTATGAATCCGCACATCATAATCTACACCGGCAGCTCTCAGATTCGGGCCGGTGAAACCATAGTTCAAAGCTCTTTCTGCAGAAATGGGCCCAACGCCAATAGTACGATCCATGAAAATCCTGTTGCGCACAAACATTTCATCAAATTCTTTCAAAGCCGGCGGCCATTCTTTCATAAATCTTTCGAGTTTCCCGAAAGCCTCATTGGTAAAATTTCTTTCAAAACCACCAATCCTGCCCATGTTGGTTGTGAGTCGCGAACCGCATATTTCTTCATAAATTTCATAGATCAATTCGCGGTACTGCATTAGATATAAAAAACCTGAAAATGCGCCGGAATCAACTCCTACAATAGAATTACAAATTAAATGGTCAGAAATCCTGGCAAGCTCCATGATGATAATACGGAGATAATCTACACGTTTTGGAGTTTTGATTCCTAATAATCTTTCACAGGTAATATGCCATCCAAAATTATTTAGTGGAGAAGAACAATAATTTAACCGATCCGTAAGTGTGGTAATTTGATATGGAACTCTATGTTCGGCAATTTTTTCAAAAGCGCGGTGAATATAACCAACCGTTTGCTCGGCGCTCACAATTGTTTCACCGTCCAATTCTATAATATTTTGAAACACACCATGAGTAGCAGGATGTGTTGGCCCAAGATTTATGGTTGTTGTATGTTTTTCAACATTTCCTTCCGGTAAAGTTACGTGTTCACTCATTTTTTATTCTTTCACTTTTATAACTACAGTAAACAAACAAATATGCAGAATTCCTTTTTTATTTCATTGATAAAAAGAAAACGTTTTAATCACGCCCAAACATCTCATCGTCTTTATCTGTGCGCTTTTGATCTTCCAAAGGATATTCTTTTCTCAAAGGAAAATATTCCATTTCTTCTACATTTAAAATTCTTTTCAAATTAGGATGTCCAACAAAATTTACCCCAAAAAAATCAAACGTTTCTCTCTCCATCCAGTTGGCTGCAGAAAAAAGAGCAGACGCTGTGTAAACATCCGGTTTTTGAATATTCGTGAATATCTTATAACGAATGCGCACGTTTTCTTTCAGATTATGTAAATGATACACCACTGCCAATTCTTTTCCTTCCTGGTTGGGATAATGAACTGCGGTAAGATCTGTCATGAATTGAAATCCTAATTCAGGATCATCAAAAAGAAATTGAAGCACTTTCAGGTTCAAATTTTTATCGGAAGTAAAAGTGAGCATGCCATAAGGCTCTTCCCATCCGGTAAGTTCCTCACCAAACTTTTCCATTAATCTACTCCTGATAATTTCATTCGTTAATGCCATATTTCTTAATTCTTAATTCTTAATTCTTAATTCTTAATTCTTAATTCTTAATTGTAGTTCTACTTGCTACTTTCTACTGTATTCCATAAGTTTCCATCAACTCTTTATATCTTGGAGAATTACGCCTTCTTAAATTTTCACTTCCTACCAGTTCCTGCACTCTCAAAAATCCATCAATAACTGCTTCCGGCCGTGGCGGACAACCAGGAACGTAAACATCCACCGGAATAACCTGGTCTATTCCCTGGAGAACAGAATAAGTATCGAAAATTCCACCGCTGCTCGCACAAGCTCCCATTGCCAAAACCCAACGTGGCTCTGCCATTTGCAAATAAACCTGTTTGACAACAGGCGCCATTTTTTTAGCAATTGTTCCAATTACCATTAAAAGATCGCACTGGCGTGGAGTAAAACTTACTCTTTCTGAACCAAACCGGGCCAGGTCATAATGAGATGCCATTAAAGCCATAAATTCGATACCGCAGCAACTGGTTGCAAAAGGTAAAGGCCAGATAGAATTTTTTCTTGCCAAACCAACTACATCACTCAACTTGGATGCAAAAAAACCTTCCCCCATATAACCTTCCGGTCCCTGAACGATAGAGTATGGTTTTTCCAAAGGTTTGTCAGTAATATTATATTGAACAGGACGTGCCATTTCTTTAATTTTTTAATTTGCTAATTAGCTAATCTGCTAATTACAGTTTTCATTTATTTATTTCGTTTTTCAATTTTCTCACAGGAGTTTCCAATACATTTTCCAATTAGCACATGAGCATTAACTTTCATCTTCCCAATTCAATCCGCCTTTTTTGATAATGTAAATAAACCCGCAAAGAAAAAATGCGACAAACATACAAATAGCGCCAAAACCTCCCCAGCCTAATTCCCTGAAATTAACAGCATAGGGATAAAAAAAGATCACCTCAACGTCAAATAAAACAAACAAAATCGCTACCAAAAAGTATTTTACGGCGATCGGCTTTCTTGCATTTCCCTGAATCTCAATTCCTCCTTCAAAATTCTGTAGTTTGTCTGCTGTATTTCTTTTTGGACCCAAAACATTTGTCCCATAAATCATCAAAGACAATAATAGAGCGGCGAAGATGAGTTGGATACCAATAGGTAAATAATTCGAGGTACTGTTTACAGGTTGAACTTGTAAAAATGTTTGTATCAAAATTGCAATTTTAATTCTGCAAAAATAAGGTAGCCACTGCAATTATCCATCATGGAAAATTCGATTTTGAAATAGTATAATGAAAAAGCTCCCGTCAACGACAGGAGCTTTTGTTTAAGTTATCACCGTTATGATTATTTTTTCTTAGCAGGAGGATTTGATTGTTTATTAGCTGCCTCTGCCTGTTGTTTTACTACTGCTTCCAACGCGTCTTTTGTTTTTAATGCGGTAGCATCTGTTGGATCTACTTCCAAAATCTTATTATTATAAACGATCGCTGAATCAGTGTTATGCTTTGTATTATAATAATAAGCTACCATATATCTGTAGGCAGGAATTAAAAAGCCTTTAACAGAAGCTTTGTCCTGCGTAGTATCACCAATGGCTATTACTTTATCATATAAAGGCTTAGCTAAGCCTGTCTGTGCAGTATCGATACCTTCTTCTGCACGAGCTCCAAGATACCACCCGTAAACATCTGAAGGATATTTTTTCTGATACAATTTGAAAACTGAATCGGCAGTTGTAAAATTACCGGCCCGCAAATCATTATAACCGGCATAGTACAAATCGGTTTTATTATAATTGGTATCAATTCCTAAAATTTTGCCATACCATCTGCCCGCTTCTGCAAAATTATTTTTAGCCGCAAAGCTTTTGGCAATATCTGTGATAGTTTTTACTTTGTCTGCTGGAATCGTATCTAATGCAAGTCCTTTTTCAATATAACTTACGCCTTGTGCTTCCTCACCGGGAAACTGCATTAAAATTTTTCCATAAGTTGAATAGTCAGTTGGGCCGACCTTATCCGGATCTACTAAAGAAAAGAATTTTTCAAATGATTGCCTGGCTTTTAATGAATCGCCCATTTTATCGTAAGCATAACCTTTTAAACCATATAGATTTGGAAATGGCTGACTGGTTCCGTTGATACAGGCATCAGCCTGGCTAATGGTTTCAGGGTATTTTTTTGAAACATAATTTAAAGAGGCTTTTAAATAACACAGCTTGGTATCATTATCAGCAATTGCAGAATATTTATTCAGATAATCTGCTGCTTTATTTACATCACGGTCATAATAATAAGCATACAACCAATAATAAACAGGAGCAAAATTTGGATCTTCACGCATCGCGTCCTGGTAATATCTCATATAAACATTTTCCTGTCCGTATCCCTGTGTTTCGAAAATTCTTCCAATCATAAAACTTGCTCTTGCATCTGTAGGGTCAATAGCAAGCGCATTCTGATAATTGATGGTAGCATTGGCGCCATCATGTAATTTCCAGTAGCCGTACCCGATCTCGTTATAAATTTCGGCATTCTTTTTATCCTTATCGGCGGCTTGCTTTAACTTATCAATTCCGTAAGCGATATCACCATTTTTTGGTTCAATATTCGCCCTTCCAACTGCATAAAGAATATCAGGAAGATCTCTTTTTTTAGTTATGTTAATAGCTGTCTCAAAACGATTCCTTGCATCAGTTTTATTTCCCTGCATTAATTCAATTTCTCCAATACCTACCATGATCAATGCAGATTTAGGGTTTGCCTGCAAAAATTTTTGATACAAATCTTTTGCTTTTGCAGTATCCGGAGCGGGAACACGATTTGGGTCCAAATAAGATTGACCGAGCCAGTAGGCAGCCTGCTCATCGTCAGGTTTTGCAGTCAATAACTTTTGAAACACATTTTCGGCACTTTGATACCTTTCGTAGTTTAAAAATTGTTTACCTTCTTTAATACTTTGAGCGAAAAGCATAGTGCCCATTAAAATAAAAGAAGCAACGAGTCCGAGTTTTTTCATGTTTTCAATTTTTACTTTTTATTAATAACTGGTTTTGATTTCTAATTAATATGTTGTTGCATGCCGAATGCTAAAATTCATTTTTGCCGGTCCAAGATAAGCGCGGCTGAAAATCAATTGTCCTCTTTCATATTCCATAAAAGTAGCAAAGCCACTTGCAAGACCGTCATAATTTTCTTTTATGATGTAGTACAAACCGCGTACCATCGGATATCTTTTGAGCATAATGTTGGCCTGAAAAGGTTTTATAAAACTTTTTTCCGGGCAAGTGCATTGAATAGACGCAATCCTCACTTTTGTCAAAAAACTGGTTTGTGTAGTATCTTCAGGATTACCAATCCAGCTTACGCCTACAAAACCAAGCACATTTTTATGATTGGCAACATAATTAATCACTCCCTCGCTATTATTTTCTGCAAACACTCTTGTTGAATCAAATTTATGTCCTTTTAAAATAGAATCTACGGCATAGCGAATAGTGCTGGTTTCTTTCAAACCATCAAATACGGCCATTTGTTTATCACCTGTGTTTCCTTCGAGAATTCCACGAATTTCATTCATAGTAAACAAAGAATCAGGATCATTTTTATTTACAATAACTGCGATGGCGTCATAAGCAACCCTGGACCACGTAGGAGAAAAAGATATTTTATCCTTATAATATTTCTCTTCCTGTGGTGTAAGTCCACGGGTTACGATAATCATTTTGGTGCTATCTTTCATCAGATCTTTAAAACATTCCGCCTCAGGTTTATAATCGGCAATAATTTTTGTGTTCGGATACAATGCTTCAAAAACCTGGATTTCAGAATCTATCACCGGCCTAAAAGTTTCATCGACACTTATGTGAATTGTACCTCTTTCAGGAGTGTCAATATCGGTTCTTTTGTTTTGCTGACATCCTGTAAAAAACACCCACAGCAAAGCGATCATAAAAGCCGCAGTTATTGAATCTTTTATTTGATAGCGCCTGTAACTCATTCTTTTAAATAATTTTTTTTAATTCCTCTGTATATTCGCCATGATCCATAAATAATTACCAAAATTGCAAATATTTTTGCCGGAACACTTGCAGTAAAATCATTGGAAAAATTAAATTGTTTAGAAAATAAAATTATGATTCCAACAGCAAGATAAAGAAAGCCCATACCCAAATCTGTAATACTCCGCATCATTATATAACGCTTGGTTTTTCTATCCGGAGTATTTTCAAATTCTTCAAGGCTCATATGTCTTTTTTTTATTGTGAAACGGCAAGATAAAATAAAATAGAGAAACTGCCATCACTTTTGATCTCTCTATCAGTTGATTCCACATTTAATTTGCTGACATTCAAAAAAATTTTACAATCAGATGAAAGATGATAGCAACAGTTTTTCGGATGTCATTAATTTGTTAAATCGTTCATTTTATTCTTAATCAAAGATTCAACGATTTGTGTTTTCCATAAATTATTAAAGGAAATTTTATGGGTAAATCTATACTAATCTGATAAACCAGGCAGAAGTTCAGCAAACAATAAACATTCCAACAATTAAATAATAGTTTTGCGCTTGAAAAAAATATAAGTATTCAGGAAAATGATGAAACCGTCTTTACCACAGGGAACACGCGATTTTGCCGCTGAAACATTACACAGGCGAAGATTTATTATTGACACGATAAGAAGTGTTTTTGAACTTTATGGATTTGAACCTCTGGAAACTCCATCAATGGAAAACCTGGAAACCTTGATGGGGAAATATGGTGACGAAGGTGATAAACTAATTTTTAAAATTCTCAATAATGGTCTTGATAATCCTGCAAAAAGAGAAAAAGTAATTTTAGAATTTGAAAACATTCTTTCGGGAAAAAATAATAAAACAATTACCGAAAGAGCTCTGAGATATGACCTGACAATTCCTTTCGCAAGGTTTATGGCAATGAACCAGGGCAAATTAACGGTTCCGTATAAACGTTACCAGATTCAACCGGTCTGGCGCGCCGATCGTCCACAGAAAGGACGATACCGCGAATTTCTTCAATGTGATGCTGACGTTGCCGGAACCTATTCATTGATAGCAGATGTGGAACTTGCAGAAATTTATATCAACGTTTTTAAAAAATTAAAAATTGAAGTCGATATAAAAATCAACAGCAGAAAAATTTTATATGCACTGGCAGAAGTTTGCAATAACGTAAATAATCTAACCGCCATCACAATTGCCATTGACAAATTGGATAAGGTTGGAATTGAAAAAGTAACTAATGAATTAAAAGCAATTGGGTTGAATGAAAAAAGCATTTCATTGATTGAAAACTATATCGGCATTGATGGCTCCAATACAGAAAAATTAGAGAAAATAGAAAAGATCATTGGCGCTTCAGAAACAGGAAAAAAAGGGATTGAGGAATTAAAATTTATTCTAGGTTTTTTAAATGAGACCAACAGTAAACAAACAATTAATATCGATTTCACTTTGGCCCGTGGATTAAATTATTATACCGGAACTATTTATGAAGTAAAAGCAAAAAATGTACAAATAGGAAGCATTGGTGGTGGCGGCCGATATGATGATCTTACAGGATTATTCGGCGTTCCGGATATGCCCGGAGTAGGAATTAGCTTTGGTCTTGACAGAATTTATGATGTGATGGACGAATTGCAATTATTTCCTGAAAATATCAATCAATCAACAGAAGTTTTGTTTTTTAATCTTGGTGAAAAAGAGAGCCGGTATGCATTTCATCTGATGCAAAAACTTCGCGAAGAAAAAATAAGCTGTGAATTATTTTATGAAAATTCAAAGCTGGAAAAACAATTCAAATACGCTTCGAAAAAAAATATTTCTTATGCAGTGATCATCGGATCAAAAGAAATAGAAGAAAGGACTTACGTGGTAAAAGATCTTCAAAAAGGCGAGCAACAAACAATTTCTGAAAATCAACTGGTTGATTTTTTTAAAAAATAAAAAGGGTTTGTAATTTTAAGTTTCAAATCAATTTTAAAATAATACTTACTTTTAAGATTGGTATACAGAAAATTATTCATCATCTTAAAAAAAATTTATGAAATCTTTTCTCAGACTCAGCATTCTGATCAGTGTATTCGCACTTCTTTTTTCTTCATGTGGAAAAAAGAATGAGGTTGGAAAAATGATTCCAAACGACGCGCATTTTGTAGCACAGATCAACATCAAATCCTTAGGAAATAAATTATCATGGAATGATATCAAACAAACCAATTGGTACAAAAAAATCTATGCTGATTCTTCCATGAATGACTGGAAAAGAAAAGTTTTAGACAATCCTTCAACAACAGGAATTGATTTTGAAGACGGACTGGTGTTTTTTGTTTCGCAAAATGCAGGAACCGATTATTTTGCTGCAGAAGGAAAAATAAAAAGTGAAAAAGATTTTGAAGAATTCAATAAGAACGCAGATCCTTCACAGGCTGCAAAAAAAGAAGGAGATTTTAATGTGCTCGTTCTAAAAAATAATCATGTTGTTGTTTGGAATGATGATCGTTTCGTTTACCTGATGAACATGAGAGGCACCCCTACAGAAATGCTTCAACAGCACGACAGCACACAGATGCAGCAAAATGAGCCAACCGATAAAAGTGCCAAACTTTCTGCTATTGGTAAAAATTTATTCAATTTAAAATCTGACAGTTCTCTTGCAAAGAATGATCATTTTGGTTCGTTAATGAATGAATCTGGCGATGTTCATGTTTGGCAAAACACCGAAGCAATCATTAAAAGTTCTTCTTCGCTGGGTATGCTGGGAATGCTGAAATTAGACGCTTTTACAAAAGATAACGTCAGCACTTACACCATCAATTTTGATAATGGAAAAATTGATGTGGATCAAAAAACTTATGCCAGCAAAGAACTTACAGACATTGTAAAAAAATATACCGGCAGTTCTATCAATGGCGATATGATTAAAAATATTCCTTCTCAGGATGTGGATGGATTATTGGCATTTAATTTTAAACCGGAAGGAATTGTGGAACTGATCAAACTTACCGGCGCTGATGGGATGATCAATACCTATGCTCAACAAATGGGTTTCACTTTGGATGATTTTTCAAAAGCTACCAATGGAGATTATTTGCTTGCTTTCACTGATTTTAAATTTAAAGATTCTTTGAGAAGACCTGATTTTAATTACCTTTTTTCTGCAGGAATAGCTGATAAGGCAAGTCTTCAAAAAATCCTCGATGCGGTTAAAAAAACAACCTCTCAGATGGGAAAAGATTCAGTAGCAAATTATGTGATGAATGACAAAACAATCGCATTTGCAAGTAACAATTCTTTTGCTACCCAATACCTTAATGGCAACAATAATAAATTTGATTTTACAGAGAAATTTTCAGGCCATCCTGTTGGATTTTATTTAGACATTCATAAAATTCTTTCCCAATTTTCAACACTTTCTTCTGACAGTGATCACAAAGCCATGCTCGATCAGAGTTTGAACACTTGGAATAATATTATTTCTTATGGCGGTGAATTTAACGACAATGCTTTTAAATTTCATTCAGAAATAAATCTGATCAATAAAGACAGCAACAGTTTAAAACAACTGAACCATTATTTAGATCAGATGTCACTGTATCATGAATCAAAAAAAGATAAGAGTACTAAAAGATTAGATTCACTTTTAGTGCCTCCTCCCATTGATACGGTTAAAGTAAAATAAAAAATATTTTTTATAAAAAGCTAATGATGCAGATACAACTGCGAAAAGTAATCCCCGATTATATTGAAAAAGAAAAAAGACAAAATTCACAAATCTGGGAACAGGACCTTACCATAAATAAAGGTGAACATTTACATATAGTTGCACCATCGGGCAGCGGAAAAACTTCTTTAATCCATTTTATTTATGGATTAAGAAAAGATTATTCGGGTACGATCTTTTACGATAACGCAGAAATAAAAAATCTTTCTACTGAAAATTTTTCGTCATTCCGGCAAAATAAGATCAGCATTATTTTTCAGGATCTGAGATTGTTTGAAAACCAAACGGTCAAGGAAAATATTGAAATAAAAAGAATGCTTGATCCCTATCATTCTTCTGAAAAAATTGATGAAATGACATTGCGTCTCGGGATCAAAAACAAACTAGATCAGGAGGTAAAAAATTGCAGTTATGGTGAGCAGCAAAGAATTGCCATCATCCGTGCATTAATGCAGCCTTTTGATTTCTTATTATTGGATGAACCATACAGTCACCTTGATGAAGTAAACAGAAAAAAGGCCATGGAATTAATTTACGAAGAATGTGAAAAGCGTGATGCAGCAATGGTTTTTGCAGATTTAAAACCACTTGATTTTTTGAAAGACGAGAGGGTGGTTTATTTGTAGAAAGGTTGATTGGTCTATGGTTAATTAGTTTATTGGTTTATTGGTTTATTAATTCGTGTAATTCGTGCAAAAAATTCGTGTAATCCGTGCAAAAAAATTCGTGTTATTTCCTCAAAAAAAATTGCATTCAAGTAAAAATATAAATGCCGTTATCTTATAAAAATATAGAACCTTTAATCATTAGTGGAAAAAATATTTTCTCAAAATGGCTTGGTTATTTTGGTTTGGGAATCGGCGTTTTGTTGCTGCTCGTTTCAATGCAAATGTTTGTAAACATTCAACAACTGCTTAAAGAGAACAGTCCCAGGAAAAGCGGAGGTTATGATTTTATTTCCATTTCAAAAACGATCACAAATGAAAACATGGGAAAGGATAATACTTTCTCTAATTCCGATTTATTGAATCTTGAAAAACAACCAACGATTTCAGGCGTTGCTCCTTTGATCTCAAATAAATTCAGGGTTCGTGCCACGGCCGGAGATATTATTCCTTTCAGTACTGATCTTTTTTTAGAAAGTATCAACGATAATTTTATTGATACGGTTCCGCCAAATTTTACGTGGCAACCCGGGCAAATGGTTGTTCCAATAATATTCTCTTCTGATTTTTTAGAGATGTACAATGTGTTTGCACCGGCGCAAGGTTTGCCACAACTTTCTGCAAAAACAATCTCTTCCGTCAATATTATTTTGGAATGTTCCGGAACAAACGGTTCACAAACTTTTAAAGGAAATATTGTTGCATTAAGTGACAGGATCAATTCATTACTCGTTCCTAAAACTTTCATGAACTGGAGCAATCTGCATTTCATGGGAGATACGACTATACACGCTTCCAGGGTTTATATCAAAACAAAAGATGCCAATGATCCGAAATTGATTTCTTATCTCGATTCTCAGGATTATCATCTGAATAAAGAGAAAGTAAAATTTGGGCGGATCAAAAGTATATTACAAAATATCGTTAGCGCTTTAGGCGTGTTTGGCATTTTAGTAATTGTTCTTGCGCTGATGCTATTTTCATTTTATCTGCAGTTGATGATAGCAAAAAGCAAAGACAACTTACGACTGTTGCTCACGCTCGGCTATTCTCCAAAATGGCTTTCAAAAAGCGTTGCAAAAACATGGCTTCCGGTTTATTTATCGATCATCGTTGTGGCGTTGATTCTCACAGAAGTTTTGCACCTGTTATTTTTGCAATTATCTTTTGCCGAAGCCGCAAATCTTTCTTATTTCCTGAACTGGTCTGTCTGGCTGACAGCGCTTTTCTTATTTGCATTAACGATTTTCATTAATGTAAAACTCGTCAATAAAGAATTGAAAAATATTTTATAGAAAAATTGGTTGGTCTTTATCAATCAACGGCAAATTCCATCCTGATTGTAATTGAACCGGTTTTTTCTTTGCTTGATGTATTAAATGTGCCTCCATAACTATAATCTTCATCACTGTTTTTTCCGGTGATTTGGAAAACTCCGAGATTGGCATTCTTTAATTTTCCCAAAGAACTTCCCGCATTTTTTGCAATGATCTCCGCACGTTGTTTTCCATCTGCGCTTGCTTTTGCCAAAAGATCCATTTTTATTTCTGTCAACTTCGTATAATAAAATAAGGGCGCAGATGAAGTAAACTCAATTCCCTGTTGAATCAATTCCGTCGCTTCTCTTGATATCTGATCAATCTTATCAACGTTTGAAGATTGAACCGTTACCGTTTGCGTCAAATTATAGCCGGAAAATTCCTGCCCAATTGATCGGCCATTTTGATCGGTTTTAGAATTGAACTCTTTGTTGATATTTACAGATGAAAAAATAATTTCATTATTTTGAATTCCTTTTCCTGAAAGATAAGTCCTTACTGTATTTTCATCCTCTTTCAATTGAGCATAAGCACTTTTCAAATCCATTGATTTCCTGGAATAAAATCCTTTCCAGACAATCAGATCGCTCACAAAATCCTTTTCTGCAGAGCCTGTAACTTTAATTGTTTCCAAAGCTTTTGATCTCGATTTGTAAGCATTGCCGATAACAAACAAACCAATAATAAATGCAAGACCTATAATTAAAGAAGTGATAATCCGCATGGAAAATGTTTTGATTCGGTTAAAGATAATGGTTCCAATAATGGAAACAAAAGCGAATGGAGGAAGAATAGTTTGATCGCTTATTTTTAAAAACTACTTAACTTTTTTAAACATAATGATGTAACCACAAATATTTTCTTTCTTCTTTTTATTTACCTGAACAGGCTTGATTACATGATATTCAGTGAATTTTGGAATGTAAGAAAAACTGATGATGTTGCTTTCAATGCCCTCTCCATAATGCTTTACATAGATCACTTGTTTGTCGTTATAGTCAAACATTCTTAATTCGTAAAGTCGCGATGAATGCTCACCGATAAAAGCGAAATGATACCAGCTTCCCTCATTAAGCGGAACAATGACCGGCATTTCATAACCACTTTCCATTGTCATTGAAGCTTCCCTGACAACAATAAATCCGTCTTTTACCAATTGTCTTTTTATGCTATCAGCTTGAAATTTTAATGTAGAATCAAAACAGGAAACCTGCCGGATTACGTTCTGTGCTTTTACGGTTGGTGAAAAAGAAAATAACAACAAAAAAATCAGTAGTTGATTTTTCAAAAAGCTTTTCATTTCAATTAGGGTCATGAAAAAATATTTATTCAGGGATTCATGTCGTTTTAAACAAAACTTTTTTCAATAATTATTCCAAAAAAGCTTTTTGAATAAAACGTACCAACAAAACGAAAGAAGTGCTTAATTATTGTATCAAATCTTCAACATCGGGCTAGCCACTTTCAGCATTCGCTAATACTCCATTTTTCTTAAAGTAGGAGATTTAAACCAGGTTAGAATTACAACGAGCAAAGTCATGCTTCCTCCAAAAATTACGGAAGGAACAGTTCCCATTAATTTTGCCATTATCCCGCTTTCAAATTGTCCGAGTTCATTACTGGAATTAACAAACATGGAATTAACGCTCATAACGCGACCTCTCATGTGATCGGGAGTTTTTAATTGCGTGATAGTTCCACGAACGACAACGCTAATGCCATCCAACATTCCGGAGATCATTAAAGCTGCAAAAGAAAGTAAAAATATTTTTGAGATACCGAAAATAATAATGCAAATGCCAAATCCTCCGACAGCCAATAGTAACTTCTTTCCTTGCTTTTTCTTTGCCGGGAAAATGGTGAGAATGATAACTATCAAAATAGATCCCATATCTGCTGCACCATTTAAAATTCCAAATCCCTCAGATCCCACTTTTAAAATATCTCTTGCATAAATGGGAATCAATGCAACAGCCCCACCAAACAAAACTGCAAAAAGATCCAGCGATAATGAGCTTAAAAGTTCTTTCGTTCTATAAACAAACCGTAATCCTTCTTTTACACTTTCCCAGGTTCGCACAACTCCTTTTACCACAGAAGCAGGTTTTGGTTTTATTTTAAACAAAAAGAAAAAAGAAATTGCGATCAATAAGCTAATGCTCATTAATGTTCCTGTGATCCCAATTATTGCTATTAGAAAGCCGCCTGTTGCATGTCCGGTAACTGATGCGGAGAGCCATGTTCCCTGGCTCCAAGTGGTTGCATTTTGTAAGTCATTTCTAGGAACAATATAGGCAATTATCGCGCTGAAAACAGGACCAGTAAAAGCGCGGAAAATTCCGGTGCAAAAAATTACCAGGTAAATACAAACAGCGATCCAATGATTGCTTAAATGGTGAGTGACAAATTTTCCGGAAATAAAAATCAAAGTAACAGAAGCCAGAAAATAGAGCAGTACTCCTTTTAATAATAATTTTCTTTTTTCGCTTTGATCAATGATATGGCCGGCATATAATGCTAGTGAAAGTGCAGGAATCACCTCTGATAATCCAACAAGGCCAATGGCAAAAGGATCGTTCGTTAATAAATAAATCCACCATCCAATCAGCGTTGCCATCATTCTTAAACCCATTATAAATACAAATCTCCCTATCAATAAATTTCGATATTCAACAACTTTTACAGAAGCAAACGGATCAGATTTAAGAGGCATTGAATATTTTTTTATGGCAGCGTTAAATAATTCTGATCGTTTTCATAATCTTTCTCAAGTGCATCCACTACAGCTTTCAGGTGTTTTTCATTTCCAATAAAATCCGCATTCGATACATCTATAAATAACGTTTTGATATTGTGTTGCCTGATATATTGAGCATACATTTCCTGCAATGAAAAAAGGTACTCCGATTCAATTGATTGTTCATACGAACGATTTCTTTTTTTTATATTCTCTTTTAATTTGTCAATTGGCGCATGAAGAAAAATCAATAAGTCTGGTTGTATTAATTGTGGATTGATGATCTCAAATAATTTTTGATACAGCAAATATTCCTGCTCTGCTAAATTCACTTTTGCAAACAAAAGACACTTTGTAAAAAGATAATCAGAAATGGTAAGATGCTGAAACATGTCCTTGGTTTGCAACAGCTCTTTCAGTTGTTTATAACGTTCAGCCATAAAAAAGAGTTCAAGCGGAAATGCGTACTGTTGGCGGTTCTCATAAAATTTTGGAAGAAAAGGATTCTCTGCAAATTCTTCCAAAATAAGCCTCGCGTTATAATGTTTGCTCAATAAATAAGCCAGTGTCGTTTTACCAGCCCCGATATTTCCTTCAATGGTAATGAAGTTGTATTTCATTCGTTCGTGATTGTAATTTTTTTCAAAATTAGCCCCTAAAGAAAGTTTCGGAGAATTTAATTTTCAAGATAATGGCTTAGCATTCAATTCATCCTTACAGATTGATAATAATTCGTGAATAGTTTTTTTATAAACAGGATGAATTATGGCAGGAGCAATTTCATTTAAAGGTGTCAGCACAAACCTACGGTTGATAATTTGTGGATGAGGGATCGTAAGATTCTTTTCGTTTATTATGTCATCATTAAAAAATAAAATATCAATATCTATAACCCGCGCAGCATTTTTTATAGTTCTCACTCTTCCCATTTCTTCTTCAATCTTTAAAATTTTCTGCATCACTTCACCTGCAGAAAAATTACTTTCCACAATAAAGACCTGGTTATAAAAAGAATCCTGGTCGATAATTCCCCAGGCCTCCGTTTCATAAATTTTTGAACTGCTTATAATCTTCCCAATCTGTTCCTGAATCAATGCAGCAGCGGTTTGCAGGTTTCCTCTTCTGTCACCGATGTTACCGCCTGTAATCAAAAATATTTTGTTCATGATGATCTGTTATACCAGTAATCTTTTGTCTAATTCCAACAGTTCTGAGCCAGTTATTTTTACTCTTTTAAAATCTGGATGTAATGGGTTTAATAAAAAGTTGTTTTCCTGTGGAACAATGGCAGATGGAACTTTCACACAAAGCGTTTGATTTTCACTTAAAAAATCTTCACCTATTCCCTGCGTATATTTTAAGTCAAACTTCCATTCAGGTTTCAGTTTTTTTAGCTGCACGATATAAATACTATTCTCAGGGATGTCGAAAGATGTGAGTGTATACGAATATGGAGAAGTTTTTTTAGTTGCGCGAACCAAAATTTCAAGTATAGCAAGCGAAATAAATTCAGAAGTGTATAATGCGGCAATGCCAACAGGATTCCATCGCCCACCATAAATTTTTGAACCCATTCCGGAAAGGTCATTTGCGAATTCACCAGTAGTTAGTCTGTAAACTATCATGCTAAAATCCCGTGTTCTATTCTTCCTATTTGTGTAAGTACTAGATTAATTCCTTCAAAACTTGCAAGCGAATGAATGGATAAGCGACCTTCAAGCATGTAAGGATTATCACGAAGCCAAAGATTAAATCTTTCATAGCTTCCAAACACTTCCTTTCCACGATCAAAAACTTTATTGATTTGAAGAATTCGATCAATTACGCCGGTATTAAAAGTGCCATTGGCATGAGCATATCTTTGTAAAGTTCTTTCAGAAATATGAAGAATATCTGACCATTCTTTTTGAGTAAAATCAACTTTATCAGCGATTTTTTTAAAATCATTAAAAGTAAAATTTTTGAGAGATGGAACATTTTTCTTTAAACTATAAATTGCCATTGGTTCTTCCGCCATCGTTGATTTTTCTTCTTCCTCGTTATATTTCTTTTTGTTTTTCATAACTGCCTTTTGTCATACAAATATACGCCATCTGTCTATCTTTAAAAAAATTATTTGTCCTTTTATTTTTTTGACGGTTAGTTTTGCGCGATTAAAGTTAGTTTTTAAGATGAAAAAATATAGTCAGACCAGGGCAATGTTTTCCATTACCAAAGCAAGTTTGCGTGCTATTTTCAGAAGTCCTTCTGCTGTCGTTTTTGGGTTTGCATTTCCATTTATTTTTATTTTGGTTTTTGGATTTATGGGTAATAATGATGCATTCAGAAGTTACAAAATAGCGGTTGATAATACAGCCGATACGACCAATGATTTATACAAAGCGATAGAAAATTCCCGGGGAATTATTATTAAAAAATATCCTGATAAAGATGCTTTGGAAAAAGACCTGGAAAGCGGGAAAATTGCCGGTATCATGAATATTCAGAAGAACCCTTCCGGCGAGCCTCCCTATATTTTTACTTTAAAAAGTACTACATCAAGTAATGATCAATGGCCACAATTCAAGGCGATTGTTGAAAGCATTATTAATAAGATCAGCAATGAAAAATATCCGGGAAGGCGTGCTTATGCTGAATTTGATTTTAATTTTCCACGCGATATTTCTGTAATAAGGAAATACAAAACAATAGACTTTATTCTTCCCGGCCAGCTGGGATTTTCATTGTTGGCTTCAGGAGTTTTTGGCGTAGCATTTATGTTTTTTAATTTAAGAAATACGTTGGTTTTGAAAAGATTTTTTGCAACGCCAGTCAGCCGCACTTACATTATTTTAGGCGAAATGTTTAGCCGGGTTTTGTTCCAAATGCTTACAGCTGTCGTTATTATTCTTGCCGGTTATTATCTTTTTGATTTTACTTTGGTTCATGGATTTCTGACTTTTGTTGAACTGCTTATTTTAAGTTTTATAGGGCTTGTTGTTTTTATGGGAATGGGATTTATTGTAAGCGGAATCGCAAAGAATGATAGCACCATTCCTCCATTTGCCAATATCATTACGTTGCCCCAGTTTTTAATTTGCGGCACATTCTTTCCAATAGATGTTTTTCCAAAATGGCTGCAATGGATTGCGCAGATTATGCCGCTCACTCATTTGAACAATGCTTTGCGTGACGTGGCTTTTGAAGGAAATAATTTATGGAATGAAAGATGGGAAATCGCGATTTTATTGTTATGGGGAGTTATTGTTTATGCAATTGCAGTTAAAGTTTTTAAATGGGAATAAAATATGAGAATTATACGATTTATTATTTTTCTGATCGCTATTTTTATAGTTATCTTTTTGATCAGTTTATTGCTGCCATCAAAAGTGACTGTTTCAAAATCAGTAGATATTAACGCATCTGAAGAAGCGGTGTCTAATCAGATTGTAAATTTTGAAGAATGGAAAAACTGGTATCCTGCTTTTAAAGATGAAAACATTTCTATTATAAAAAATCCGCCGGCTGTAAATACTCTTGCTTCAGTTACTTTAAAAGACAGGAACGGCAAATCCATTACACTTCTGCTTATTGATACGAGTAAACAAATAATTAATATCAATTTGCAATCTGCTTCATCCACAAAAGTGAGTTATCAATTTATCATGATTCCTAAAATAAACAACCAGGTTCAGCTCACGTGGAATGTGAACACCAATCTTGGCTGGCTTCCATGGAAAAAAATGGAAGGAATTTTATTGGATAAATTTTCAGGAAATCAATACGAAGCAGCATTAGAAAATTTAAGAAAAGCAGCAGAAAATAATTAATTATTTTTTCGTTGTACAAACTTTTCAATAAACTGAATGATCACAGAATATATTTTTTTCAATTCTTTTGAAGTGATGCAATATGGAGGCATTACATAAATGGTGTTTCCCATAGAACGTAGATACACACCATGTTTCATGCTAAATGGAGTAAAATCATTGCTTACGCTATTAAGGTAATTATCATTTTCAGAATTACAAATTTCAAAGGCGATAATTGTTCCCAGCTGTCTTACATTTTTAATAAAATGCTCCTTTTCGAATTTCATTAATTTTTTAGAAAACTTTTTATGATGTTCAATAATGTTCTCAATGTTTTTTAAACATTTATGTTTTTGAATTAACTCAAAACTTGCCAAAGATGCTGCACAGGCTAGGGCATTTCCTGTAAATGAATGGCCGTGAAATAAGGTTCTTGTTTTATCATCACTAACAAAAGCATCGTAGATATTTTGTGTACATGCTGTAACTCCCAATGCCATTGTTCCGCCTGTTAAAGCTTTACTGAGACAAATAATATCGGCTTTCGTTTTCATATAATCGCCGGCAAAAAATTTGCCTGTGCGATAAAAACCTGTAAGCACTTCATCTGCAATAAGAAGAATATTTTCTTGTTTTAAAAAGCGCAGGAGTTGATCCAGATCTTCCGGCTGATACATCAACATGCCACCCGCACCTTGCAATAAAGGTTCATAAATGAAGCAAAGAATCTCGTCTTTATATTTTTCAATTTCATTTTTGAGTGATCCCAGATTTTTTCCGTCAGGAGTGTCTATAAAAATAACATCAAATAATTTATCCCGGAAAGCAAAAGTGTAAACGCCTCTTTCGCTGATACTCATTGCGCCGAAAGTATCGCCATGATAGGAATTATGAAACGCAACAATTTTATTTCTTTTGTTGTCACCAATATTTTTCCAATATTGAATCGCCATTTTTATCGCCACTTCGGTTGAAGTAGATCCATCATCACTATAAAATGTTTTTGAAAAATCACCTGGCAAAACTTCTATTAATTTCTCAGCAAGTTTTACGGCAGCTTCATGTGTGAATCCTGTAAAAATCACCTGTTGTAATTTTTTTGCCTGCTCATAAATTTTCTTGGCGAGAAATTTATTCCCGTGGCCGTGAATATTTACCCACCAGCTGCTGACTGCATCAATATATTTATTGCCGTTTTCATCAAAAAGAACTGCTTTTTCCCCTTTTACAATAGGAATCGCAGTCATCCGGTTTTTCTGATGAGTATAGGGATGCCAGATATATTTTTCATCTAATTGTTTCAAATTGTTCATTTTACCTTTTTTCCGGCAAAAGTAGCTGATAAGTTTTTCCCAGGTTTTTTTGCAAAAAAATCAGGAGATATTTCCCAATTTTTTTCTCTTTAAATTCCCTTTGTTTTCAGAATTAATTGCCTTAGATTTACTGTTGAAACGCCATTCCTATACAAAACCTTCTCTGCAAATTCATTATTTTTTAATTTTTAAAATACAAGCTAATGAAACGTATTGTTTTTTTACTTTGCGGCAGTTTCTTGCTTTCGATCCCGCAGTTTACAAATGGTCAATTATTAAAAAAGCTGAAAGAAAAAGCCAATTCCGCTGTCAACAAAGCAGTTGACAGTAAAACAGGTGGCGATGCTCCAAACACCAGTTCAGATGAATCTCAAAGTTCCTCTGGCACGAGCAGCAACAGACCGGTTAACAAAGGAGGTGCCGGCCTGAAAAATACGGCTCCGCCGGATGTAAATGCAGCAATAGATGATGCAAGTAAATCTTTCTCAGGCAAAAATTACAGTGATGCACGTTATTCTGTGCAGCAGGCCTTAATGGGAATTGAAATTCAATTAGGACATCAATTATTAAAATCACTTCCTGACAATGTTGACGGTTTGCAAAAAGACACTACACAGGATAAAGTAGTAAGTACTCAATGGGGCTGGAACAATATGACAATTCAACGTGTATATTCCGATGGAAAGGACAAGCAATGCACGATTACAATTGGTAACAATGGCTTATATGCAGGATTGGCGAATGCATATTTTGGAAATGCTTATGCAGTAGAATCAAACGGAAAAGACCAGAATGTTAAACAAGTAAAAGTTCAGGGAAACAAAGCCATCATCAGCTATGATGAAAGTAAAGGCTATTCACTGATCGTTCCTGTTGGTCAAAGTTCCATGGTGGTTTGGGAGTGTATCAATTTTGCAAATGAGGATGAAGTAATGAATACTGCAAATGCATTCAATATCGACAACATTAAAAAATCATTAGGAGAAAAATAATCACTTCAAAAAAATCAGACAATGAAAAAATATTCTCTTTTAATTCTAATACTTTTTTTTGCAATTCATGTGCAGGCACAGGATTTCTCAAAAGACATTGCCGATGCAAAAACATCCTACTCTTCTGGAAAACTGGCAGATGCGCATTTCTCATTAGAGCAGGCTGTCCAGGAAATTGATATGATTGTTGGTAAAGAAGTTTTGAAATTATTACCTGAAAAAATGAATGATCAAAATGCAAACAGTAAAGATGATCAGGTTTCTGCAAATGTGGGGTTTGTTGGAGCAACCATTCATCGTGATTATGGCAATTCCGGTTCTCAGATAGAAATCATCAGCAATTCGCCATTGATTGCAAGTCTCAATGCATTTTTAAATATGCCTTTTGTTGGAGGAATGACAAGAAACTCTACAACAAAAGTGGTAAAAGTTCAGGGATATAAATCACGTCTTGAAAAACAAGGAGATAACGAAAATGGGAAGCCAAATTATCAATTACAAATTCCTTTTAAAAATGCATTAGTTACCCTCACTGCCAATGGAATGGATGAGAACAGTGTACTTTCTTTTGCCAACACGATGCCTCTGGACAAGATTGCTGCATTGATCCAATAAAATAATAAAAAGTTCATTTGAAAAGATGCGATCATGAGTCGCATTTTTTTTTGCGGTTAATAAACAAAAAACTGGTTAATGCAACGAAAAGAGAAGAACTGTTGTCAAAGATGAGACAAATGGATCAAGATCAATTAGTAAAAGATTGCCTGAAACAAAAAAGCGAAGCACAACGGTTGCTTTACGAGCTTTTTGCGCCTTCAATGCTTGGCGTATGTTTCAGATATACCAAGAGTTTGCACGACGCGGAAGAAGTTTTGCAGGAGGGATTTATAAAAGTGTTTACAAGATTACAGCAGTTTAAAGGAGATGGCGAATTAGGTGGCTGGATCAGGAAGATCATGGTAAACAGCGCTTTGAATTTTTTAAAAACAAATCAAAAATACAGGTATGATCTTTCATTTGAAGACAGTCCGTTGCATTTGGTTTCGACAGAAAACCCTGAAGTGAATCTTGATGCAAAAGAACTGGCAGAATTAATAAGGCAATTACCAACAGGATTTCAAACAATTTTCAATCTTCATGCTGTGGAAGGATACAAACATGCAGAAATAGCCACAATGCTGGGTATCAGCGAAGGAACGTGCAGGTCCCAATATTCAAGAGCAAGAGTTTTATTAATTGAATGGATTGAGAAATTTTCTTTAAAAAAACAAAATGGCCATTATGGAACAAAATAATTTTGAAAAAAATGTGCAGCACAAACTGGACGAATTAAAAATTCCTCCGTCAGATTCTGTCTGGACAAATATTGAAAAAAGAATTGGCAAAAAAGACAAAGACAGTAAACTTGTTTTTATACTTTTCTTTTTAATTCTGTTTCTTTTAACCGGAGGATATTTTTTATTCAATTCTTCAAAAAATAACGGACAACAAAAACATGAATTGAGCGAAATAAAGAAAGATCGTAAAGCAACAAATAATGACAATTCTTCTTTAATTAAAACTTCAACCGCAAAAAATCAAACGAGTAGAACGCCTGATTTTACTAATGGCTCAGAAGAAAAAATAAAAACTACATCAATAAAAATTCAAAATAAAGTTGAAGTTCCAAAGAAAAAATTGCAAGTTTCAATTATTGAAACTGCAGAAAGAAAACAAATGATTTTTCTTTCAAATAATGGAAATCAAAAGAAAGAAAATGAAAATAAGTTAAGCATAGAAGCAAGCTCCAACCCAATTAAAGGTGAGAACGAAATTTTAATTCAAAAAGAAAATATTGAAAGAACAGATTCCGTCTTAGATAAAAAAGAAATTGCAAAAGATTCATCAGAAAATAATATCCAGGCGATTGCTAAAAAAGGACCAAAAAAATCAATTGAAAAGAAAAAAGATCATTGGAGGTTTGGAATTACTTTGTCTGGCGGCACTTCAATGATTTCCAAAAACTTTTTTCACAATTTTGTTTATGCGGTTCCTACCACAGCTTATTATGGTGGAATTCCCTCTTCATATTATTATGCGCCATCTGACATAAGGAATTCGACTGGATTTGTTGCAGGCATCTTTGCGGAAAAAAATATTTCTGCAAAAAAGAAAATTTCTATTGGTATCTCTTACAAATATTTTTCCTTATTAAATAAAGTAGGAAACAGAATTGACTCACTTTATTCTTTACCTCAGTCATTTACTTCCTTAAATAATGTTTACAGTTCAGCGATCAACTTAAAAACTTACCGGAATAATTTTCATTTTATAGAAGTTCCTCTTTCCATTAAATTTCAATTGAATAATAATTCAGACCTTCCCATTTTTTGGAATGCAGGAATAAATATTTCACAGCTTATCAGCACGAATGCACTACAATTTAATTCAAGCGCTGGTTTATATTATCAAGACAATTTGTTTTTTAATAAAACACAATTTGGGCTAAGCACGGGGTTTTCTGCAACACTTTTTGCAAAAGGGCAAAGACCTTTGAACGTGGGACCTTATTTTTATTATAGCGCTACAACCATGGCCAATAAAGGATTGTACAACAAAAAGCATTTCAATTTCATCGGTTTAAAAACAGAAATTTTATTTCTCAGGAAATAATTTTCGATCAATGCAACGCTTTTTATTTTTTGGTTGTCAGCTATCAAAATCATTAATTATGAAAAAAGTAATCAGCGTTGGTAATGCAATTTGCACTTTATTTCTATTTACATTTATTGTCAGTAGCTGTGTAAAAGATAATTGCAAAGGATCTTATACTTACTCATATTATACACCCGTTTATAAAACTACCGCAGAAGTAAGATCGAACATAAAAAGCAGTGCTGCCCAACCGATTGAAAATCCCGGAAAAATTGTAATTCTTAACAACTTTATTTTCTTAAACGACGTCGACAAAGGAATTCATATAATTGATAACAGCAATCCTGCGTCACCCAAAAATGCTGCATTTATAAGTATTCCGGGCAATGTGGATTTAGCAGTTAAAGGAACAACTTTATATGCAGATTTATATACTGATCTTGTTACATTAGATATTACTGATCCAATGAACGTGGTAGTTAAAAATTATAATCAGGGTGTTTTCCCTTACCGCAATTATGGATATGGTTTTTATGGCGATTCAACAAAAATAATCACACAGTGGATCAGGAGAGATACAACAATACCACAACCATGTGGAGGAGGTCAAAGAATATTATATACAAACACTAATCCCGGAATTTATATGGTGGGTACGCCACAAAACTTTTCATCTGCAAATGCCGGATCACCGATTGGGCAAGGTGGATCAATGGCAAGGTTTGCACTCGTGAATAATTATTTATACACAGTTGATGACAACAATTTAAACATTTTCAATATCAGCAATAGCCAGAATCCTACGTTTTCTGATAAAGTTCAGGTTGATTATCATGTCGAAACTATTTATCCTTTTGAAAACAAATTATTTATTGGTTCCAATAATGGAATGTTTATTTATGATATTCAGTCATCACCTGAAAGTCCCGTTAAATCAGGAGAATTTACTCATGCAAGAAGTTGCGATCCTGTGATCGCCGATGGCGAATATGCATTTATTACATTACATTCAGGAACAACATGCCTCGGCTACAATAATGAATTAGATGTTGTAAAATTGAATAGTTTCACAGATGCATCTTTGGTTAAGATTTATAATTTAACCAGTCCTCAGGGCTTATCTAAAGACGGAAATCTTTTGTTTATCTGTGATGGCACAGACGGCCTTAAAATATTTGATGCTTCAGATGTATCCTATTTGAAATTAGTAAAACATATTCCAAACCTTGAGACGTATGATGTCATTGCCAGAAATAATATTGCATTAGTTGTTGCAAAAGACGGTTTATACCAGTTCAATTATTCAGACATTAGCCATATTAATCTTATTAGTAAGATCGGTTTATCTAACAATTAAATCATGAAAAAAATATTCTTTTTGACATTGACAATTGTATTAACGATTCCTTTTTCCGCATCATCGCAAAAACAAAAAATACAATTTCATTCAATAAATACTTTCGAATTAATTGGTGGGGAAAGCAACTCCCGTATTGGGTTTCAGACGGTAGATGGAATTCAGTTTTCGAAATGGTTTTCAGGATTTGGAATCGGAGTTGACAAATATGGTTTCAAAACAGTTCCATTATTTTTTGATCTTCGAAAATATTTTGATAAAAACAACAGAGCTTTTTTTTACGGCGACATTGGTTATAATTTTCCCATGAAGAAACAGGATGAAAAAGTGAATCCCTATAATTCCAATTATAATTTTACAGGCGGAAGTTATACAGACCTGGGTATAGGGTATCAATTCCCATTTGGAAAAAGAAGTGCCTTTTTAATCAGCATGGGATATAGTTATAAAAAATTGGAAAATAAAATCGGGGGAGTAAATTATTGTCCTTTTGATGGCCGTTGCCCCGAAAGTTATACGATTAATCAATATGGTTTGGGAAGAATGATTTTTAAAAGTGGCTTAATTTTCTGAATAGCAGGCACGAACACGTAGTTTACCAGTAAATAAACAAATACCTGGAATTTCTATTTTTACTTTGTAAGGATTTAAGAATCCAAAAATTTTAAATTCCTTTTTATTCCTTCAAATTTAGAACGCTTTAGCGGCGATTTTTTAAAAATGATTTTAAAAGATTCTTCTGTCAATTCCTCCCAATCATTTTTAGAAAAATTCAATACTTCATTCAAAGGAGTAAATTCAATTTCAGTATTGGGTTTTGAAAAGCGGTTCCATGGACAAACATCCTGGCAGATATCACAACCGAACATTTTGTTTTGAAATTTACCTTTCATTTCGCCGGGAATGAGCAAATCTTTTAATTCAATGGTGAAATAAGATATGCATTTGCTTCCGTCAATAACTTTGTCGGGCAGAATTGCCTCAGTTGGGCAATTATCAATACACTTCGTGCAACTTCCGCAATAATCTTTTATAAAAGGATTATCCACTTCTAATTCCAAATCGGTAATTAAAGTAGCGATGAAAAAAAATGAGCCGTTATTTTTTGTAATTAAATTCCCATTTTTACCAACCCAACCTAGTCCGCTTTTTACCGCCCAGCTTCTTTCCAAAACAGGTGCACTATCCGTAAATCCACGACCTTTTATTTCACCAATATTTTCTTTTAATAGTTGTAAAAAAGCTTCTAATTTTTTTTTGATCACTTCATGATAATCATTTCCATAAGCATATTTTGAAATCTGGGGAACATCGGAATTTTGTTGTTCAGAGGGAAAATAATTAAGTAGCAAAGTGATGACAGATTTGGCGCCGGGAACTAATTTGGCTGGATCGGTTCTGAGATCAAAATAATTTTCCATATAAGACATTTTTCCATGAAAACCTTTGTTTAGCCACGATTCAAGACGTTTTGATTCTTCATTCAGTTTTTCCGCTTGTGCGATACCGCAGTAATCAAATCCAAGTGACAAGGCAGTAGATTTTACGAAAGAAGTATATTCTGATTTTCGCACCATAATTTGCAAAAATAGCTGAGGTTCTTTAAAAACATAAAACTGAAAAAATTACATACATAATCGATTCAGACTGCATTTGCGGCAGATAAAACAGGTATTCACGACATAATTTTCTACGTTTTTAGGTTGGATTAAAATTTGTGCAGCATATAAAAACTTTATAAACTCTATTTATGAATCCAGGTAATTTAACCATAAAATCACAGGAAATTTTTCAAAAGGCGCAACAGCTTGCTTTTAATGAAAAAAATCCCAATATTGAGGTAGAGCATTTGTTAAAAGCGTTGCTGATGGATGATGATAGTCCTGTAGATTTTCTTTTGAAAAAAAATAATGTCAATGTCAACTTTGTAGAAAGCAAAGTTGACGAAGCAATAAGCAAACTTCCGAAGATGAGCAACGGAGAGCCGGCCCAGGTTATCAGCCGCGATATGAACAATGTACTATTGCGTGCCGCATCTGATTTGAAAATCTTTGGAGATGAATTCGTAAGCGTAGAACATTTATTGCTTGCAATTGTGCAGGGAAATGATAATGCAGCGAAAATTTTAAAAGATGCAGGATTAACTGAAAAAGATCTGATCGCTGCAATCAAAGATTTGAAAAAAGGTTCTACCGTTAGTTCTCAAACATCAGAAACCCAGTTCAACGCCTTGAATAAATATGCAAAAAATCTGAACGAACTGGCAAGAAGTAATAAACTGGATCCTGTTATCGGCCGTGATGAAGAGATCAGGAGAACACTTCATATCTTATCCAGAAGAACAAAAAATAACCCGATACTTGTGGGTGAACCAGGTGTTGGTAAAACAGCGATAGTAGAGGGTTTGGCGATAAGGATCATTAGCGGCGATGTGCCTGAAAACCTGAAATCAAAAATCATTTTTGCACTTGATATGGGACAATTAATTGCAGGCGCAAAATATAAAGGCGAGTTTGAAGAAAGATTGAAATCAGTTGTCAAAGAAGTTGAGCAAAGCGATGGTGAAATTGTTCTCTTTATTGATGAGATACATACTTTGGTGGGTGCCGGCGGCGGTGAAGGAGCAATGGATGCTGCAAATATTTTAAAGCCTGCACTCTCCCGCGGGGAACTTAGAGCAATCGGTGCAACAACCTTAAATGAATATCAAAAGTTTTTTGAAAAAGACAAAGCCCTTGAAAGAAGATTTCAGAAAGTAATGGTTGATGAGCCGAGTGTTGAAGATGCAATTTCTATTTTGCGTGGTTTGAAAGACAGGTATGAAACACACCATCATGTACGCATAAAAGATGAAGCAATCATTGCTGCTGTAGAATTATCAAATCGTTATATAACTGATCGTTTTTTGCCGGACAAAGCAATTGATTTAATTGATGAAAGTGCCGCGAAGCTTAGGCTTGAGATGAATTCAATGCCTGAACAACTGGACAACCTTGAAAGACAGATCCGTCAACTCGAAATAGAAAGGGAAGCAATTAAGAGAGAAAAAGATGAGGGAAAATTAAAAGAACTGAACACAGAAATTTCTACCCTTTCTGTAGAGCGTGATACTTTCAAAGCCAAATGGCAACAGGAAAAAGAATTGGTTGAAAAAGTGCAGAATGCAAAAGCAGAAATGGAAAATTTAAAGATGGCGGCTGAAAAAGCGGAACGCGAAGGCGATTATGGACGAGTGGCGGAAATACGCTATGGTAAATTGCAAAACCAGGAAAAGATAATCGCTGAATACACTGTTCAGTTGGAAGAGATCAGTGAGAAAAGATTATTGAAAGAAGAAGTTGATGCAGAAGATATTGCTGAAAGCGTAGCAAAATCAACCGGTATTCCTGTAAATAAAATGTTGCAAAGTGAAAAAGATAAATTACTGAACCTTGAAGATGAATTGCATAAAAGAGTGGTTGGACAAGACCAGGCAATTGAAGCAATCGCAGACGCCGTGCGCAGAAGCAGTGCAGGTTTGCACGATCCACGTCGTCCGATCGGTTCATTCATTTTCCTGGGAACCACAGGCGTGGGTAAAACAGAACTGGCAAAAGCATTAGCAGAATATTTGTTTGATGACGACAGCATGATGACGAGGATTGATATGAGTGAATACCAGGAAAAACATTCTGTAAGCCGGTTAGTTGGTGCGCCTCCGGGATATGTTGGATATGAAGAAGGAGGTCAATTGACGGAAGCAGTTAGACGAAAACCATATAGCGTGATTTTGTTGGATGAAATTGAAAAAGCGCATCCTGACGTTTTCAATATTTTATTGCAGGTTTTGGACGATGGAAGATTGACTGATAATAAAGGTCGCGTGGTGAATTTTAAAAATACCATCATCATCATGACAAGCAATATGGGAAGCAATATTATTCAATCTAATTTTGAAAATGTAACTGAAAAAAATAAGGAAGAGGTTGTTGAAACTACCAAACGTGAGGTAATGGATCTTTTGAAACAAACTATTCGTCCGGAATTTTTAAACAGGATTGATGAAGTGATCATGTTCCAGCCTCTGATGCTAAATGATATACGCGAAATTATAAGAATTCAGTTGAACAATTTAAAAGAGCAATTGGCTAAAAGCGGTGTTCTGCTTGAGTTTACAGACTATGCACTGGATTATCTTGCTGAAAATGGATTTGATCCGCAATTCGGTGCACGACCTTTGAAAAGGTTGATTCAAAAACAAATCGTGAATCAGTTAAGTAAAAAATTATTAAGCGGAACTATTGATAAATCAAAACCGGTGTTGGTAGATGTTTTTGACGGAACCGTGGTTTTCAGAAATGAGATGATCCCAAAAGATACTGTGATCGTTTAATACATAATTTCAAAAAACAAACCGGCCACCTTTCGATGGCCGGTTTTTCATTTTCAGAGGGAAAGTTTTTTAGAAAAAGAATCAGGATTTTTCTGTTGAAGTTTCAGCAGATTTATTACTCTTATTTCCTTTCCATTTTCCGTTCGCTTTTTGATTTTCTTTTCTCTGTTCCATAAAAGTTTTTCTTTTTGCTTGTTGGTCAGGAGTGAGAATTGAATTCATTTTTTCCTGTTGAGACTTATGTAATTCTTTCATCTTTTCTTTCTTCTGATCAGCAGTGAGAGTTGCATCATTTTTTATCGCATCTCTTTGCTGCTTCATATTTTCGTGAAGGGATTTCAGCTGAGTTTTTTGATCAGCAGTTAAATTTAAATCCTCCATCATGTTTTTTCTGAAATAATGAGAAGTATCAGATTGCACTTTCTGTGATGGTGCTGCATCTCTTGTTGTCTGCGCATTGCTTGCTGTGGCAAAAAAGAAGCCTGCAATGGCAAGTAGAAATAGTTTTTTCATGTATTTAATTTTTTATTTAAATCATAGATAGTTTGTGAGAAAAAAAGTTTAAGGATTAGTTGTTAAAAAAAGTAAAAGAAATTTTCCTTCTTTCACAAATCCCGAATGTATTCTGATTTTCGTTCCTTTACGTTTGATACCAATGGCTTTACTTTGCAAAAATTTCAATTCTACTGATGTATAACGGTAAAAAAGTAGTGGTGGTTCTTCCGGCATATAATGCAGCACTTACTCTTGAAAAAACGATAGCCGAAATCCCAATGGATGTTGTGGACGAACTGGTATTGGTGGATGATAACAGTACAGACAATTCTATTGAAGTGGCGCAAACATTAGGAATTAAATACATCGTAAGGCACGAACAAAACAGGGGCTATGGCGGCAATCAAAAAAGCTGTTATGATAAAGCACTGGAACTGAACGCCGACATTATCATCATGCTCCATCCGGATTATCAATATACTCCAAAGTTACTGATAGCAATGGTTTCAGTGATTGGAAATGATTTATATAAAGTTGTTTTTGGAAGCCGCATCCTCGGAAAAGGAGCGTTAAAAGGTGGAATGCCTTTATATAAATATATTGCCAACAGGTTTCTTACTTTGTTTCAAAATACTATGATGAATCAAAAGCTTTCTGAATATCATACAGGCTATCGGGCGTACCATAAAGATGTGTTGCAGAAAATAAATTATGAGCACAATTCAGATGATTTTATTTTTGATAATGAGATGATAGCCCAGATCTTTTACAACGGTTTTGAGATAGCAGAGATAACCTGTCCTACAAAATATTTTAAAGAAGCTTCTTCCATTAATTTAAAAAGAAGCATCACTTACGGACTAGGTGTTTTAAAAGTTTCCGTTCTCTATTTTCTTACAAAGCTTAAAATTTATAAATGGAAATTGCTAACCCGATAATTAAAAAACAAAGCAATTTATACCTCGCGATAATTATCCTGTCAGGAATTATTTTCTTTATTCCGTTTCTTGGAAAAGTTCATCTCTTTGATTGGGATGAGATCAACTTTGCAGAGTCTGCGAGAGAGATGATTGTCACCGGAAATTATCACAGGGTTCAAATTAATTTTCAGCCTTTCTGGGAAAAACCTCCCTTATTTTTTTGGTTACAGGCAGGAGCGATGAAGATATTTGGCGTTAATGAATTTGCAGCCAGGTTTCCCAATGCCATCTTTGGAATCATCACACTGGTTACCTTTTTCCTTATTGGGAAAAAATACAAATCTCCACGTTTTGGTTTCATTTGGGCTATCAGTTATCTCGGATCTTTTCTGCCTCATCTGTATTTTAAATCCGGAATTATTGACCCTATTTTTAATTACTTTATTTTTCTTGCTATCTACTTCATGTACCTGGATATTTCAGGAGAAATTTTCAAAAGAAAATGGATATATCCTTCTCTTGCGGGTCTTTTCATTGGATTAGCTACATTAACTAAAGGACCGGTTGGATTACTTGTTTTCCTGGTTTCATTCTTTGTTTATTTTCTATTTACAAGGTTTAAAAATTTTCCGGGTATCAAAAAAATCGTGCTCTTTATTTTCTTCTTCACTATTATTTGTTTGTTGTGGTTTGGCCAGGAAATTATAAATAACGGGTTTTGGTTTTTAAAGGAGTTTCTTTCGTACCAGCTCGATCTTTTTCTTCACCCCGTTGCCAGCCATGGTGAGCCTTTTTATTATCATTTCGTAGTTGTTTTTATCGGATGTTTTCCCATTTCTATTATGGCTTTGCCTGTCTTGTTTGATAAAAATGCAGGCACAAAAAAAGAATTTTTACGGCTAATGAAAATACTTTTCTGGACAGTCATGATATTATTCAGCATTACAACCACAAAGATTGTTCATTACTCTTCGCTTACTTATATGCCACTTGCGTTTATGGCTGCCTGCTATCTCGACCGGCTGATAGTAAACAAAGAAAAAATGAAGATTTCTCTTTTGATATTGATTGGTATTATGGGATTGGTATTTTCATTTTTACTGGCAGCGCTTCCTTACGTTGCCAACCATCATGAATTGATTTTGCCATATCTGAAAGATCCTTTTGCAGCAGCCAGCCTGAATGTAAACGTTCACTGGAGTGGCTTTGAAAGCCTGATAGGAATTATTTATTTCGTTGCTGTAGTTTTTGCAATCGTGTTTTTTTATAAAAAACAAAACTGGCGCGGATTACTTTTTTTGTTTTATTCAACTGCTGTTTGCCTGTTCGTTTATTTAATTGCAGTTGTTCCTAAAATTGAAAAATATTCACAGGGACCTGCAATTGATTTTTATGAAAGCCTGCAGGGAAAAGATGTATATGTATGGCCCATAGGTTTTAAAAGTTATGCTCAATATTTTTATGCAAAAAAACCTGCCACCCCCGTTTACGGAGAGGCAGAGGAACAATTTTTATTGAAAGGAAATATTACCAAACCAGCATACTTTGTTGTCAAAATTACCAGCACAGGTTTTGATAGTACCTGTAGTAATTGTAAATTAATTAAACAGGAAGGCGGTTTTAAATTTTATGAGAGAGAAGCGGTAAAGGAATGAAACCAATTCCATAGCGACTTTAATTTACCAAAAATTATTTTAAATTCATGTAAATGTAGATGATATGGAAAAAGCAAATGATAAAATTTTAAATAACAATTCAATTTATGAAAAAGAAATAAAAGATATAGTTTGCCAGGCAATTAAAGATCATAAACCACTTTATTTTTATTACGAAAGTGGTTCAGGTAAATACTGGAGAAAAGTAGAGCCATATCTTCTTGCTAATCGTAAAGAAGGAGAGAAAAAAGCTTACTTTACTGGCTATGTTTATCCGGAAAAAGGACGAATAAGAAAAAATGAAAACGATAGTCAAGGTCAGTATCTTATAGATAAAATTGACCGGAATAAATTTAAAGTATTAGATGAGACTTTTAACTCCCTAAAAGTAGATTATAAAAAGATTTATGGTGAACTTCCAACTGTAGAAATTATCTGTAGGGTTGAAGGACTTAAAGTAAAACTCGCGCTGGCACCTGATCTGACAATGTGAATTTTTGTTTTTGTATATAAGGGACAGGCTGACTTTTGGGTAGCTATTTTATTTAATAGGAATTAAAAAAAACTACAAACTAATCAATCAGCGAATTTTTCATCGCAAAAAATACAAGTCCTACAGAATTTTTCACGCCAAAACGTTCCATCAGCCTATCTTTAATTGCTTCAACTGTCCTGGCGCTAATTTCCATTTTCTGAGCAATTTCCTGGGCAGTATATTCCATGCAAACCAGCGACAATACTTCTTTTTCTCTTTCATTTATTACTATCTCGCTTTTCAAATTGGGATTGAATTTCTGGCGGGCATAGTTTTTTTTGATAAGTACGCGATTGACGAAATTATTAAGATAAAAGCCGGTAGTCATCACATCCATAATTCCTTGTTTTATTTCTGCAGGTTCGGTACTTTTTAATAGATAGCCATTTGCACCACTATCCATTAAATGCCCTACAAAACGCTCATCTTCAAACATCGTCAATATCAGGATCCTTACCTGGGGAAAATGCTTATTCAAATACTTAGTTGTTTCAATGCCATCCTTTACAGGCATTTTTAAATCCATTAAAACAATATCAGGCTGTTCTTTTTCAATTCCCCTGATCAGTTCTTCGCCATTTTCCGCTTCCAGGATAAACCTGATATTATGATATGTTTTTAATGAAAGGATCACACCTTTCCTGAAAATTTTGTGATCGTCAGCAATCGCTACATTGATAAATTCGGGGGTCATAATTTATAGCTTATGTTGTCGAAAGATAATTGATTATACTAAAAAAACAAGTGTTTATTTGACTGGTTCTCTTGGTACTTCAATAGTTACTTTATAATAAGTATGTGTATTATCAATTTCAAAAAATATTTTTCCTTTTAAAACCCTGATCCTGCTCTGAATATTTTTTAATCCTAATCCCGCCGAATTGTGTTCCATCTTCTCAAAATCCTGTTGCAAAATTCCCTTTCCATCATGATGAATGCGAAAATATACAATGTTTCCCTGCGCGTTTTGGGTTAAATGAATAAAACCGGCACTACTGTGTTTGATGATATTCGTTACCAGTTCCTGCAAAATACGAAAAACCAGCAATTCCTGCTCATCATTAAGACGCTGACGATTATCATGAAATCTGGCACTGGCATTAATAACGCCGGAGCCATTTATTTTTTCAAAGAGATCTTTTATAGCTGCCTCCAGTCCAAAGTTTTTTAATGTCGGTGGCATGAGGCTGTGAGAAATATTTCTGATCAATTGAATACTGTCATCGATAATTTGTTTGGCGCTAAAAATAGATTGAAGTTGGACAGCAGTTTCCTGGTGAATTAAATTTTCATTCAAATAAAGTCGTGCGGTTGCCAAAAGAGGCCCGGCATCGTCATGGAGATCTGCTGCAATCCGTTGCCTTTCTTCTTCCTGGAATTGAATGGAAGCCCGCAACAACATTTGTTGTTTTTCTTCTTCCATCTTTTGAATTTGCTTATTAAAACGAATAACCCTCCTTTGATGAAAAACAACAATAGAAACCAAAGTAATGGCCATAAAAAACATTCCTAGCGTACCAAGTATCAATACACTTGAAATGCCTAATGTAGCTTTTACCTGTAGAAAAAACATCTAGTTCTGTTGATTAGTGTTAGTTTGAATAAAAAGATCGTCGTCTAATTCAGGAATTGCCGGTTTTTGCTGATTTACTGCGTGGTTTAGTTTCATTGTCATAGCTACACACAGTAAAATGTTCTTTAGGATATTGAAGGAGATATTAATAATAAAATATTGTTTCTGAAATGCAACATTTTCTCTCATACTTTCAGTCATAAGATAAAGAAAAAAAGTACCCGAAAAGTAAATCAAAAATGTAATAACTACCCAGAAATTGAAGGTGGAATAGATTAATAAATTATTTGAAAGCCTTATTTGGGAAAACAGATAGTAAACGCAAAAAGAGATAACTATTATGGATTCAATTCCGGAAGTAAAAGAATCAAATTCTTGCGAATGGCTTAGAAAAAGATAATCTATCAAGGCAAAAAGGAGGAATCCAGCCCAAGTGAAGAAAACAAGTTTTTTAAACAAATCTTTTGGTAACGCAAAAATCAAAAAGTAGCAGAAAAATGAATATTCCACTACCGTAAAAATAGAAAATAGGGAAATTACAAACGATGAATGAATACTTTGAAGATAAAAGTTCGTAAACTCATTAATGATACAATAGAGTATATAAAATAAAACTACCCTTAATGCTTTGTCTTTCTTATTTCTTTTAAATAAGAGAAAAAACACTAAGGGTAGTGTCGTAAATGAAAGATGCGTGTATAATAACGTTTTAAGAATAGCAGTTAAATTTATTTCAAATATAACTACATATTTTAGAAATTATTGCAAAATTGAAAAAAATATTAGGTGCTTGGAGTGCTACCAGTACCGCTACCTGATCCGGTACCATTCCAGATTGTCCAGTCAATTACAACTTTATCTGCAACGATACCATCATATTTTTCAATATCACCGGCTGTTGTTACTACAGAAAATTGAAGAATATCTTTACCATCAGCATCTACGCCTGTGTAAACTAAGTGTTCTTCGTTTGTTTCTGTAAGGCATTTACGGAAATTAATACCAACGCATCCTGGCTGGTTTAAGATCTGTTCAATAATGTTACGTCCAATGTAGTAACCTGGAGTTGCATCAGGATTCGCTTCTCTGAAATTTTTTACGAGTTGAGCGCCTTCTGCTAATCCGATGTCTTCGCCTACTTCGGCCAGATTCTTGGTTTCAAGTGCATTCTTTGTCATAATGTAAGTTTTTTGTTTTGTAATGCTTTTTATTCGGGTAATCAGACGTCTAACTTCTTACAAAAAAAGATTTTGTACAACTGGCATTTTTTTATTTTAAAATATGTATTTTCGCTAAAACATAGTACAGTAAAGCTTTACAGCAGAAAAAACAAGTAAATTAACGATAAAAAATAAGGTAATTATACGATGTAAATATAGTAAATTTACTATGAAAAAAATTAGTTTTCTTACGGTCGTAAATCTACTATTTTCCAAAAAAAATAGGAAGGTGGTATGGAGTCTTTGCACTCTTTTTTCGGAAACCGCAAGCTTTTTTCGAATAACTACTATCAGTGAAAAGGAAATTTTGCAACGTAGCTTTTCTTTAAAATTTCAATATTTATAGTAAATAGTGCAGAATTAAAGTAATATAATATCAAAGTTTTCGTTAGAGTTCTTATATTTACACCATACTATCCCTAAGACTACTGAAATGTCAATATCTACTATTATCAAAATTGCGATTGCCGATGACCATAAGATTTTCAGAGATGGCATTAAAATGGCACTTAATCCAAAGGAAGATTTAAAAATGATTTGGGAAGCGGAAGATGGAAAAGATCTGATGCATAAAATGACTATTAAAAAACCGGATTTATTGTTAATGGACATCAGGATGCCGGAAATTGATGGAATTAATGCAATCGAAATGTTGCGTAAAGAATATGAAGATTTAAAAATCATCGTGCTTTCTATGTATGATGATCAACAAATGATCAGCAAAATGATGGAAATGGGTGCTAACGCCTATCTTACCAAAACAACTGATCCTGATGAAATTTATGAAGCGATTCTCACCTGTATGAATGAAGAATTTTATTTCAACCAATTGGTGAATAAAGCAGTAATGGGGAAATTAATGCAGAAAAAAAATGTACGGGTTCATTATGGCAACCAGGTTCCTGTCACGTTTAATGAAAAAGAATTGAAAATATTACAACTGCTTGGTGAAGACAAAACAACTGAGGAAATTTCAAAAATTATATTTTTAAGCCCACGAACTATTGAAACGATTCGACAGAACATGAAAAATAAAGTAGGCGCAAAAACAATTGGCGGATTGATCATGTATGGAATGAGAAACAAAATGATCGAATAAATTCTATCTTTTCTAAAATTTCTACCTGGAACCGGCTTTACTGGTGCTTTAAATAATATTCAGCCATTAAAAAATGAATTCTTTCTTTTAATGCAACATAATTCTCTTCCTTATTTACTAAGACCGGGGGAAGAAAATGTAATTCGATCTTTCCTGGCCAAAAATAAAAAACTCCCGGAGGCAAAATTTTTCTTGTATTAAAAATCAATGCAGGAATAATTGGTGTTCCTGTTTCTACCGCTAATCTGAAAGCGCCGTCATGAAATTCTTTTAAAGGTAATATTGTTCTGTTTCGTGTTCCTTCAGGATAAATGCACATATCCATTCCCATTTCAAGGACCTTTCTCATTTTTTTAAAACTATCCTGTCGGCTTTTTTTATCATTTCTGTCAAGAAGAACAGAGCCCCTTTTATAAATTAATCCAAATAATGGAATTTTTGCCAGTTCTGCTTTTGCAATCGTTTTGTTAGCTCTGGGAATAAATGGAGTCAGCACGGGAACATCAAAAAAAGAATTATGATTAGAAACAACAATGTAGTTTTTGCCTGATTCAAAATTTCTTTTGCCTGTAATTTTTAATCTGCAACCTGAGAGGAAGAAAAATAGCTGCATCCATCCTTTTGAAATTTTCCGGAATGCTTCTGTTCTTTTGGGCTCGTTAAAAATTCCAATCAGCCACATCGGAATAATTACACACAAAAGGGTAACTGTAAAAATAAGAAGCGCCCATACTGCGAATATTTTTGCAAAAAAACTTTTCAAAATCTGTTTTTTTAAATTCAAACTAAATCTTCCAGTCAATAGGAGCCTTCTTCTGTTTCATCAATAACTCATTGGTTTTGGAAAAATGCTTACACCCAAAAAAACCATTGTTAGCACTGAACGGAGATGGATGAGCAGCCTTTAAAACAAAATGTTTTGTTTCATCAATCAATACTTGCTTTTGATGAGCAAATTTACCCCAAAGCAAAAAAATAATCCCTTCTTTTTCATCCGAAATTTTTTTGATGATCTGGTCAGTAAACTGAAGCCATCCAATTTGAGAATGGCTTCCGGGCTCATTTTCACGCACGGTTAAAGATGTATTTAGAAGAAGAACACCTTGTTGTGTCCATTTTTCAAGATTGCCGTTTTCAGGAATTTCAATTCCCAAATCGCTGTTTAATTCTTTAAAAATATTTAAGAGAGAAGGAGGCTTGGGAATTCCTTCAGGAACAGAAAAACTTAAACCATGTGCCTGGTATTTATTGTGATAGGGATCCTGGCCAATGATCACTACTTTTACTTTTTCGAATGGCGTTTGTTTAAAGGCATTAAAAATTAATGAACCAGGCGGATAAATAATTTTCTTTGAAGCTTTTTCAGCTTTTAAAAAAGTAACTATGTTTTGGAAATATACTTTATGAAACTCCTCTTTTAAAACTTCTTTCCAGCTTTCTTCAATTTGAATATCCGGCATTGATTGGATTGATTTAGTAACAGAAGAGAAAGAAATAAAACAGTGACCCCGGAACGACTCGAACGTTCGACCCACAGCTTAGAAGGCTGTTGCTCTATCCACTGAGCTACGGGGCCATTTTTTAATTACCCAGCGAGTAAAATATTTTTAAAAATGGTTTACTGAATGTTTAAAAAAAAGTTTTGCAAATATAACTGAATCATTTTTCGCTTTCAAAAAACATAAAGCAATATTTATTTTTTTTATTTGTAGAAAATTATTGTTTTAACTTTCACAAATCTTCTTTTTAATCGGCTCAAAACCATTTTATCAACAAACTATTTACTATGAAACTAAAATTAATGATTCTGTTTTTGATCGTATCATGTAGTACCAAAATTAACGCCCAAACTCCTTTCTCTCCTATAAAACAAGATGGATTTGGATTTAATTTCGGCTTCGTCGATTTTGCTTCGCCCGCTGCTATTGATACTTCATCATTACGCTCAGTTTTTAAAAATGGCGACATTACTCATATTTCACAAATGAGTCCATCCCTTTCTCTTTCCTACTGGAAAGGGCTTAACAAATATTTTGATTTTTCGGGAAGATTAAGCGGTGTTTTTTATGAATATCTGCCTAAGACTACAAATCCCGGAAATGGTGTTGGTGCTGAAGCTGATGCAACAATAAATGTGCGTCCAATCTCTGACAATCATTTCTTCTCTCCTTTTGCTACAGGTGGTTTGGGTGCGGCTTATTACAATAAAATCGGCGGATATGTTCCGGTTGGAATTGGCTTCCAGTTTAATATTCAAAGCCAGGTTTATATTATGCTGCAATCCCAATACCGCATCACTTTATCCAGCAATATCGTTCCAAATAATTTGTATCATTCAATTGGTATAATTGCTAATGTTGGAAAACCAAAAGCAATTGCTGCTCCGGTTGAAGTTCCTGTTCCTGTGGTTTCAGATCGTGATAATGATGGCGTTGTTGACAGTCTCGACAGATGTCCTGATACGCTCGGTCTTGCAGCATTAAAAGGTTGTCCTGATAAAGATGGCGATGGCATTGCTGATATTGATGATAAATGTCCTGATGTTGCAGGCTTGGCAAAATATCAGGGTTGTCCGATTCCCGACACGGACAAAGACGGTATCAATGATGAAGAGGACAAATGTCCGAATGTACCGGGTGTTGCGCGTTACCAGGGATGTCCGGTTCCTGATACTGATAAAGATGGCGTAAATGATGAAGAAGACAAATGTCCCAATGAACCAGGCCCTGCTTCTAATTTTGGTTGCCCTGTAATTGATACAGTAGTTGTTCAAAAAGTAAATAAAGCAGCACATAATATTTTCTTTACAACTGGCAGCGCTAAATTGCTTGCAAAATCTTATAAATCTTTAAAAGAAGTTGCGCAGATTTTAAAAGATAATCCTTCTTACAACATAGATGTGAATGGATACACAGACAATGTAGGCACTGATGAAAATAATCAAAAACTTTCTGAAAGCCGCGCTAATTCTGTAAAACAATATCTGGTAGGAAACGGAATTGATACCGGCAGAATTACTGCAACGGGTTATGGCGAAACAAATCCGATCGCAGATAATAAAACTGCTGCAGGACGGGCAAAGAACAGAAGAGTTGAAATGAAACTGAGAAATTATTAATCATTTAAAAAAAATGTTTTAAACGCCATGCGCCTTGCATGGCTTTTTTTATTCTTTTTTATTGCTAAGTGAACAAATGAAGAAGATTTTATGGCAGAATTTTAAAAGAGAGAATCATTTTTCTTTTGCTCAACTATAAATTTCGTTATATTTAACATCTAAAACTTATTACTATGAATAGAAAAAACTTTTTGCTCACCGGACTTTTATTTTTTGCAATGCAAACTTTTGCACAAAACAATTTTACATTTTCTCCTGAGAAACCAAAAGCCGGAGATGTTATTACCATAAGCTACTCTCCTTCCGGAATCCTTACCAATACTACTTCTCCAATTAATTCTATTGTTTACACTTTAGGAGCCGGTGAAAAAGTAAATGATCTTAATTTAAAAAGGTCCGGAGATAAACTTATGGGAACTGTCAAAACTGATACTTCAGATAATTTTATTTTCTTCAGTTTTTCTGCAGATAAAAATTTTGATAATAACTCCAATAACGGTTATTGGATTCAACTTTATGACGGAGACAATTTGAAGAAGGGAGCTGATTTAAGCCTTTCAGAATTCTACCAGTTTTTTGGAAGAAACGCTGGCATTGAACCTGATAATGAGAAGGCGTTAAAATATCTTGATGAAGAATATAAAATCAATCCTGAATTAAAAACTAAAGCTGCTGTTTCTTATCTAAGATTGTACGGCCAGGTACATAAAGATGAAGCACCTGCATTGATTCAAAAAGAAATTGAATCAGAAATCAAATCAGGATTGAAAAATGAGGATGATTACCTGAAGTTGCAAAGCCTTTATTCAATTGCCAAACTTCCTCAGCAATCTAAATTCATGACAGGATTAATAAAAGAAAAATTTCCGGAAGGCAAGCTTGCCAAAGGAGATTATATCCAGAAATATCTGGCGGAAAAAGATCTTGTAAAAAAGCAGGAAATGCTTGATGAAATTTCATCCAAAATCAAAAATGACTCCACATGGAACTATTTGCAAGGCTCATTGCCTTACTTTCAAAGCGCCTTGATTACTGCGTTTCAAACAAATAAAGATTACTCAGGAATGGATGCTGCAATAAAAAAATATGATATAAAAGGAATGGCACTGGCACAAATTTATAATAATGCTGCATGGGAAATTCAGCAAACAGATTCGGACCTTAATGTTGCAGAAAAAATGGCAGCAACCGCGGTGGATATTGCAAAAAAAGAATGCAAAAATCCCACAGAAAAAAAGCCGGATTATCTTTCCGAAAGTCAATATGAAAAATCACGTGCTACTTCTTATGCAATGTATGCAGATACTTATGCGATGATAAATTTTAAATTAAAGAATTACAAAAAAGGATTGCCTTATGCTGAAGAGGCGGCATTGAAAATTTCAAAAGGAATGAGCGCCGATGAAAACAACACTTATGCATTGCTTGCCGAAAAAACTTTATCCACTAAAAAATATGTTCCTAAGCTGGAGCAATTTGTAAAAGATGGAAAATCTACTTCCGGTATAAAGGATATTTTGAAACGCGCTTATGTAAAAAAACATAACTCAGAGAACGGGTATGAAGATTATGTAACCGCATTGGAAAAAGATGGCGATCTGAAAATGATTGCAGAATTAAAAAAAGGAATTCTTTCTGACGCCGCTCCTGCTTTTACTTTGGTGGATCTGAAAGGAAATAAAGTAAACCTGAGCGATTTAAAAAATAAAGTAGTGATTGTCGATTTTTGGGCAACATGGTGTGGCCCTTGCAAAGCTTCTTTTCCGGGAATGCAAAAGATGGTTACCAAATTTAAAGACGATCCGGACGTGAAATTTGTTTTTGTTGATACATGGGAAACCACTGATAAAAAAGAAAAAAATGCCGCTGATTTTATCGCTGCCAATAAGTATGATTTTCATGTGCTAATGGACAATGAGAGTAAAGTGGTTGACCAATTTAAAGTAAGCGGAATTCCAACCAAGTTTGTAATAGATAAAAATGGAGTGATTCGTTTTAAGGCGATTGGTTTTGATGGAAGCGATGATAAATTGGTTACAGAACTTTCTACAATGATCGATATGGCGAAAACAATGTAAAGACGTCTTTCTCAAAAAATGAAAAAATTTCCGTTCCTTTTAGGGGCGGATTTTTTTTAATGTCAGCATGGCATAAAAAAATCAATGGCACCGGTTTTGTAAAACAGGATAAAAAAATATTATGCAAAAAGGAAATATACGGGTACAGACGGAAAATATTTTTCCCATAATTAAGAAATTTCTCTACAGCGATCATGAAATTTTTATTCGCGAGTTAGTAAGTAATGCAGTAGATGCGACGCAAAAATTAAAAACTTTATCTTCTCTTGGCGAGGTAAAAGGCGACATCGGAAATACTGATATTCATGTAAAAATTGATAAGGATAAAAAAACACTTACGATCTCTGACAAAGGTGTTGGAATGACAGAAGAAGAAGTAGATAAATATATTAACCAGATTGCATTTAGCGGTGCAGAAGAATTTCTCGAAAAATACAAAGGAAAGAACGAGGCCAATATTATCGGGCATTTCGGGCTTGGATTTTATTCTGCCTTTATGGTGAGCGATAAGGTGGAAATTGTTACAAAAAGTTATAAAGAAGGTTCAAAAGCGGTAAGATGGGAATGTGATGGAAGTCCGGAATATACATTGGAAGAAACGAAAAAGAAATCACGTGGTACTGATGTAATACTTTACATTAATGAAGAAAGCAAAGAATTTTTAGAGCCGGACAGAATTCGTCACATGCTGGAAAAATTCTGTAGATTTTTACCGGTTCCAATTTTCTTTGAAGACAAACAAATTAATAATCCAACTCCTGCGTGGACAAAAAAACCATCCGAACTTACAGATAAAGATTACCAGGATTTTTATAAAGAATTGTATCCATTCGGCGAGCCGCCCTTATTCTGGATTCATTTGAATGTTGATTACCCTTTCAATCTTACCGGAATTCTTTATTTCCCAAAAGTGAAAAAGAGTTATGAGATCCAGAAAGATAAAATACAATTATACAGCAACCAGGT
>Ga0134128_10000450_pt1 | contig 57383 bp, 49 predicted proteins | sample KB31754_FD_96462 | JGI IMG/M metagenome (GOLD analysis project Ga0134128, IMG submission 96462) | Terrestrial soil microbial communities with excess Nitrogen fertilizer from Kellogg Biological Station, Michigan, USA - KB3-175-4 | ecosystem: Environmental > Terrestrial > Soil > Unclassified ... | reverse complement strand
CGCTTGTCTGCCCGTCGCGTCTCATCACGAAGCCCTTGGCAATGTAAAAGATCACCGGATAGATCAGCAGCTCCATCAAGAAGCTGGTGAACAGGCCCCCGAGCATCGGGGCAGCGATGCGGCGCATCACGTCGGCTCCTGTGCCCGTCGCCCACATCAGGGGAAGCAGGCCGATGAACGCCGCGGCGACAGTCATGGTCTTGGGGCGGATGCGCTTCACGGCTCCGTCATGGACGGCTTCGCGCAGGTCTCGATCGCTTCTCATTCGACCCTGCGCTTTGAAGCGCTCGAAGCTATTGTCGAGGTACAAGAGCATGATGATGCCTGTCTCGGCGTCGAGGCCCGCCAGCGCGATCAACCCAACGACGACCGCCCCCGACCAGTTGTAGCCGAGCAACCAGAGGAACCACATCGCGCCGACGATGCTGAACGGCACCGCCAGCAGCACGATCACCGTACGGAGCCAGCTTCGCGAAGCGCCATACAGCAGCAGAATAATCACGAGCAGGGCGATGCCGCCGGCCACCTTCCATCGCGTGGCATTCTGCTGAACGATCTCATACTGCCCCGACCAGGCCAGCGTGTAGCCTTGAGGAATCTGAAGTTGCTCGGCCATCGCGCGCTGCGCGTCGGCCAGATAGGAGCCGAGATCGCGTCCGGAAAAGTCCACATAGACCCACGCGGATTGGCGGGTGTCCTCGCTGCGAATCATCGGCGGGCCGGGCCGAAGCTTCACATCGGCCAGTTGTCCAATGGGAACGTGCGCGCCGGTCGGCGTCGCAACGAGAATCTGTTTGATTTGATCGGGATTATCCCGCAGATCGCGGGCGTAGCGGACGTTGACCGGATACCGCTCGAGCCCCTCCACGGTCGTCGTCACACGCATTCCGCCAATCGCAGTTTCGATGACATCCTGCACGTCGCCGACGTTCAGACCATAGCGTGCGGCCTGATCGCGATTGACGTCCAGGTCGAGGTAATAGCCGCCCATCGTCCGCTCGGCATACGCGCTGGTCGTGCCGTGAACGGACCGCATGATGATCGAAGCCCTTTCCGCAAGATCCGCCAGCACCTTGAGGTCCGGCCCCATGATCTTGATGCCGACCGGCGTCTTGATGCCGGTGGAAAGCATGTTCGTGCGATTCTCGATCGGCATCGGCCAGGCGTTGGCCAGGCCGGGGAAGCTAACGACCGAGTTCATTCCCGGATGGCTGGTCCCGTCGGCGTCCTGCCAGCCGTAGACCAGTTCATCCATCGTGATCGGCCGCTGCTCGGGCCAGAAGGTGTGGTGCAATGGCCAGGTGAGCCAGTTCGGCGCATTGTCGAACCAGTGATGCAAATCTCGTTTGCGCCATTTGCTGGTGTCGGTCTGGAGCCTGACGACCGTTTCGACCATATCGAGCGGCGCGGGGTCGGTGGCGGTTTCAGCCCGGCCGATTTTCCCATCCACGCTGATGACTTCCGGGAAAGTTTTGAGCAGCTTGTCGGTCTGCTGAAGGACCTGCCGCGCGGTGGTAACACTGATGCTCGGATCGGTGGTGGGCATGTAGAGCAGGTCGCCCTCATCCAGCCTCGGCATCAATTCGCTGCCCATATGCAGGTAAGGCCATGCCGCTGACACGACGAACAGCATCGCGAGAATCAGCAACGGCCAGCGGAACCGCATCGCGCCCCAGAAAAAAGGGTTGTATATCCTTTGGAGCAGACGGCTGATCGGATTGCGTTCCTCGTGAATCACCTTCCGCGGCAGCAGATAGCTCATCAACACCGGAATAATCGTGATCGACAGCACGGCCGCCGCGCCGATGGCAAAAGTTTTGGTGAATGCCAACGGCCGAAATAACCGTCCCTCCTCACCAACCAGCACGAAGATGGGCAGGAAGCTTACGGTAATAATCAGCAAACTGAAAAAGAGACTCGGGCCAACTTCTTTGGCGGCGTCGATGATGATCTCGAGCCGGGGCCGCGCCTCGCCGCCAGCTCTTACGCGCTCTTCTTCATGCGACAGATGCTTATGCGCGTTCTCGACCATCACGATGGCGCTGTCCACGACGACGCCGATGGCGATCGCGATGCCACCCAGGCTCATGATATTTGCATTGATTCCCAACTGCTGCATCGCGAGCATGCTCGCCAGCACGCTGGCGGGAATGACGAAGATCGCGACGAGGGCGCTGCGGCCATGGAACAGGAAGAAAATGATCACCAGCGATACGACGAGCATCTCTTCCAGCAGCGTTTCTTTGAGCGTGTGGATGGATCGATTGATCAGGTCAGAGCGGTCGTAACCGGTCTTGATGAACACGCCGGGCGGCAGGCCGTCTTCCAAATCCGCGAGCTTCGATTTGGCGTCGTGAATTACTTCATATGCATTGGCGCCGTAGCGGGCAATGACCACGCCGCCCACAGCTTCGCCGCGGCCGTTCCAATCGCTTATGCCGCGCCGTTCCTCGCCGGCAATCTGCAAGGTCGCCACGTCGGAGAGATAAATTGGCGTGCCGTTTTCTTTGTTCACGCCGACCGTCACGCGCGAGAGATCTGCTAATGCGTTGCCCGGCTTGTCGCCGTGGGATGATCCGAAGTATCCGCGGCTGCGGACCATGTACTCATTCTCGCTCATCTCGACGACAGAGCCGCCAACGTCGTTGTTCGAGCGCTGAATCGCTGAGACGATGTCTTTCACCGCCACGTTGTAAGCCAGCAGTCGCTGTGGCTTCAGGACGACCTGATACTCCTTGACAAAGCCGCCGATCGAGGCCACCTCGGCGACATTCGGCACCGCGGTGAGCTGGTAGCGCAAGTACCAATCCTGAATGCTCCGCAGGCTCGCCAGATTTTGATTCGAGTGCACGAGCGGCTTGCCGGTCAGCGGGCATCGGCCCGCGTGCTCAAATCCGCGAACTTTCACAAGCGCGTTCCGTCGATTTGCCGGCGCGTCATCAGGCGCGGCATACCACTCGTCGTGCTGCTCATCGTGCCAGATTCCTTTGGGATGATCGGGGCAGTAGTAACCGGGATAGAGAACGTACTGATAGACCCATCCCACGCCCGTCGCATCCGGCCCAAGCCGCGGCTCGACGCCGGGCGGCAGTTGGTTGCGCACCGAGTTGAGATATTCAAGAACCCGGCTGCGCGCCCAATACAGATCGGTGCCGTCCTCGAAGATGACGTAAACGAAAGACTGTTCGAACATGCTTTGTCCGCGCACGATCTTCGAGCGCGAGATGCCCATCATTTTGGTCGTCAACGGATAGGTGACCTGATTCTCCACCACATCCGGCGCCTGGCCGGGATAGTCGGTGACGATGATCACCTGCACATCCGAGAGGTCGGGGATGGCATCAAGGCCGATGTGAAGCGTGGCCCAGACGCCCGCGGCGACGAGAAAGATCGTCAGCAGCAGGACGAGCAGCCGGTTCCGAACGGAGAATTCGATGATCTTTGCAATCATTGCAGTTTTCGCGGCGCGAGTTACTTGCCCGCTTCGGGTTTGATCAACGCAATGAGTGCGTCGCTAAGCGCCTTGAACTGCAATCGCGCTGTCTTGAGATCATGGGCCGCGGCGAATTGATCAGCCGCCTTTTGTAGCGCCGCGTAGGAGCTGCCTTTGAGTTTGGTCGAATCGGATTTCAACTGCTCGGCGAGCTTGCTGTCGAAATGGTCACTGGCGAGCGAACGCTGCACGGCAAGATAATCGCTGAACACTTGGGCCAGGGGTGAACCTTTCGCCGGCGCGGCTAACTGCGATTTGATTTCTCCGCAGTCGCGCATGTCGGCATCCAGATACGGATTGGAAACATCGCCCGGCACCTGGAGCCAATTGGCTTTGGCCATCGGACAGTAGATCAGGGAAACCTTCGAGGGCGCGGCCGGCTGTGATGTCGGCTCGGACAGGGGTTGAACGGCCATCTCGCTACTGCCTCGCAGCTTGGCAACCGCTTCTTGGGTGCCACTTTCAACGTCCATGAGAAATTGGCCGCTGGTGACGACCTTTTCGCCTTCACTTATGCCATCCAAGATTTGAATCTTGTCGTCGTCCCCGCGAATGCCGGCTCGAACCGTTCGCGGGCTGAAGTGACCGTCACCCTGCGCCACAAAGACGATCTGCCTGGTGCCGGTGTCAATCACCGCCTCTTGGGGAACCTGAAGGGCATCTTCAACCGGCTCCGACACAAGATTCGCATCTGCATACATCCCCGGCTTCAATTCAAAATCGGGATTGTCGAAAGTCGCGCGCACCGTCAGGGTGCGCGTCATGTGATCCAGATGCGGATAGATGAAGCTCACCTTGCCACGGAACGTCTTGCCGGGCACGGAGTCCAGCGTTACCTCGACGGGCTGGCCCATCTTGACTAGCGAAATCTGCTGCTCGTACACCTGTGCATCCAGCCACATGACCGAATGATCCGCGACGCGCAGCAGCTTCATGCCAGGCTGCACCGCCGAGCCTTGCACGATCATTTTGTCTTCCACATGTCCGGTGGCGGGGCTGTAGAAGGTTACATCCCGTGGGGCGCGATCGGCCTTGGCAATCGCGTCGATCTCGCGTTCATCCATATCCCAAAGCTCCAGCTTTCGCCGGGCGGATGCGACTAGATTCTCGGCTTCCTTCCTGACAGTCGCGCTGGCATCGGCTCCCAGCGACTTTTGCGACTGCACCGCGGAAATTAATTCCTGCTCGGAAACCTGAAGCTCCGGGCTGTAAAGGGCAAAGAGCGGCTCGCCCTTATGGACATGCATCCCTTCCTGATCGACGTAGAGCTTGTCGATCCATCCGCCAACTTTGAGCGCGAAGTCATGCAGCCCCGTCTGTGGAAGCTCGAACATCCCCACGGCCCGAATGGTCTTATGCAGCGGCCCGCGCGTCGCCACGGCGGTTTGCACGCCCATCTCCTGCACCACCCGCGGATCGATTTGAACTTCAGCACTGCTGACGGAAGGCCGGGTGTATGGGACCATATCCATTCCCATCGCGCTTTTGCCGGGGTGATCAGTGATGGACGATGGGCCGAGCATCGGGTCCCACCAGAGCTGTTTGCCGGCTGCAGAATTATCCAGCCGGGAATGAGTTTCCGGTGGGAAACCATGTGTAGCCGCCAGAACGATTCCGCAAACGACGACCGACATCGCGATCCAGATGGATCGAAAAACTCGTGAGGACATTATGCGCGCCTCGCTTGGGCCGGGTTGTGTAAGCGCAGGAGCGAACACGCCGGGCCGCATTGAGTTGTGAAAAATTATTGACGCGGGTTGGAGTGCCGCGTCACGGGAGAGAGGGGCCGCGAATCAATTCTGAAGCGCGCAGTGCAGCGAAAACAAGGTGGGCGAATCGTGAGCCAACTGTGCGTCCCACGAGTTCCCTACGTAAGTTACAGCGCAGTGATCGTGAAGGCTCAAGATTGGCAAGAAAAACTGAACGGGCTGCAGCGTGAGAGCTGCGGGAATATGCGGGTTGGAGTCAATTGCTTTGCCGATCAAAAGTATCGTCCGGCACAGCGGGCATGGCTCATCGTCTTTGGGCTGGGTGGGGCGATCGGGAAGTGCGTGATGACTAGCACAACATGCCGGCGACGCTGTCGTCGGCGCGTCAACGTGCGGCGTCGGCAGCACGCAGCCGGCGGTGGTGCAGGTCGCGCTCACAACCAAAACGGCAAAAGCCGTCAAGATCGCGCAAGTTGATCGGAACGCACGAAACATCGCGACTGCATTATACGATTTACCGGAAAGGGCGGTCAAACTCGCATTTATTGGCCACCACGCGATCAATGCTCAGTGGACTTCCGCCGTCGGCTCAAGTTCCACCTTGATCCTGCCGGGCGAGCGCGGCACGGTTCCCTTTGCGAAGTGCCAGTTTCCGATGATCAACACTACCTTTGCTTCCGCATCGTCGGTGTAAACGTCAATCCGATCAGCAATCCCTCCGGCGATAGAAGCCGGCTCACCGTCTGGCCCCATGGCTCCTCTTTGTTCTTCAGGAGCATTCGATACCCTCGCGATTCAAGCTCCGCCGTGGCCTTTTCAACGTCGTCCACATCAAACTCCAGCCACGCCTGCGGGACGGGGACATCGGAGGGCCACACGTCTTTTCCAAAGCAGGATTGCGCCGCCTGCGGAAGGGGCCAAAGGGCGAAAGTCTTTGCGCCGTCCATTGTCTCGGTATGAAGATACCCGCCGGCTTCTTCTTTGAATTGGATCCCAAAGGTCTGGCTGTAGAGCCTGCGACTTTCCGCCTGCTCACGAATGATCGGCCCAAAGCCGGCGATAAACAGGACCTTTGCATCTCCGATTTTTTCCATGGCATCACCCGTGAAAGATTTCAGTCGACAATCTATCCCATAATGAAAAAGCCTCGTCGCTTTTGAGGCCAAGGCGACGAGGCAATTATACGATCAGGTTGCTTTAATGCTGTTACTGCTTCGTGAGAGTAAGCGATCCACCTCCGCCAATGCCATCGTTGAAGGTGCCGGAGAGTGTGGTTCCGGAGATCGTTCCAGTCATGCTTCCGCCGGATTGCTGGGTGGTGGGATCGGTGACGGTCAGGCTGAAGGAGCCGTTGGCTGTGACGGAGCCGCTCACGGTGGCGGTCTGGGATTGGGTGTTGCCGTTTGAGGTCGTCGTCAGGGTTCCGCTGAAGGTGCCGTCGGCGGCTTCGGTGGTGATGTTCAGCGTCCAGTTGCTCGGCAGGCCCTGATTGTGTGTGCCGTCGGTGACCTGGCCGGTGAAGGTGCCGACCATGTTGGGGAGCGTCGAGCCGGTGGTGGTCGTCGTGACCGCAGTGCTGAGGGTGCTGAGCGTGTCGATGAAATTCGTGACCGCGGTGCTGAGGTTTGCGAATGCCGTGGCCAGAGCGCCGCTGGCCCCAAACCCGCCGGCATCGGTGACGAGCGCGGTGTTGGATTGATTTGCCGCGATCAGGTTGTTCAACGGCGTTTCAAGAGGATTGGCCTGTGTATCGGCCGCGAACGTTGCCAACTTCGCTGCCGGTTGAGTGGACAGGGCAGACAAATCAGCGGCAACCTTTGCCTGGAGGGTCGTGCTGGTCGGATGGAGGAGCAGTGCCTTTGCATCGGCCGCGGAACGCGCCGACAAACTCGTACCCACAGCAAGCAGAGCCGTCTCATCCGCTTTGAGAGTCGCCAGATCGATGACTCCCGCGGCCTTCAATGCCTTGACCAAACCAGCATTGGTTGCCCGGTTTGCACTGGTCGTGGAGCTTTTCAAATCGGCGGTAATCTTGCGTAAGCCGGCCGAGGCGTCCGCTGCGGCGACTTTCATGTCCGCACGCACAACTACTGAAGAGGCCTTCACCTGCTTCACGTCGGCAAGCAGTGCAGTTGCCTCTGTTGAACTGGCCGAAAGAAGCGTCCGAGACTCCAGCGATTGGATGAATTGCGACAAGATTCTCTCCTGATTTTGACCCCGCCCGAAACGGGTTGGGATCATATCGGCAGAGGGACGTATCGGAGTCTAAATTTTGTCGCAATGCTGCTTGTCACAATACAAGATCACTTCACGGGCGCAGGTTGAGCGGGAGTGAACTCCGACGCCGGTAAGACCTTCACTTTCACATCCGCGCCTTTGAGGTGCTTATCAAAGAAGTTTTTGTAAAGCTCATTCATTGCTGGCGTACTGAATTGCGGCCCGCCATGATTCGCTCCCGGAATTGTCTGCAGCAGAACATCGACACCCGCGCGTTTGAGATCGTCGGCCAACTCTGTGCTCTGCGCATAAGGCACAAGTGCATCGACGGTGCCGTGGACGATCAAAAACGGCGGGTCATCCTTGCTGACATATGTGACCGGACTTGCTGATTTCTCCAGATCGACCTTCTCACCCGGAATTGCGCCAAACAACTTCGCATACGGGCTGCTCATGTCCTCGAAGTTGAAGATGTTGTTGACCGATTTGTCTGCCGCCACCTGTTTTTTGACAGCTGCGAAGTCGGCCGGGCCAAAGAGATCGATCACCGCCTGCACGCGATCGGATTCGTCGCGATTATCGCCGATCTTTGGAAATGCGTTTGCGCCACCCGCGGTTCCAAGCAGCGCCACGAGATGTCCACCGGCCGAGGCGCCCCAGATGCCGATGTGGTCGCCATCGATGTTGTATTTCTTCGCATTGGCCCGCAGGAAGCGGATCGCCGCCTGGCAATCCTGAATCTGTGCAGGAAAAATCGCCTTGTTGCTGAAGCGATATTCGACACTTGCTGATGCGTAGAGGCCACGCGCCGTCAGACTAGCTCCCGGATTCTCGCTCTTGCTTCCACCGAGCCAACCGCCGCCATGGATCCATACCAGCAGTGGCAGCGGCTTCTCACTGGCCTTTTCCGGAAGATATATGTCCAGGCTCTGCGATGGATCGCCGTCAGTGATATAGGGAATATCCCGCTCGATCCGAACGCCATTCTTTGCCTCTGTTTTGGCAAATGAAACGGCAGGCAAAAGCGCTATAACGATCGAAACTATGAGCCGTCGAAGCAGCATGCGGTTCCTCCGGGAGATGAGTTGGTGGCCCACCAGATTACCCGCTGCGCAACGATGATGCACGGAATTGGATTGCGAAGCCGGCTAGACGACTTAGGGCAAGCGCATTTCTACTGGACATGTTCCGCTTCACCCCAGGGCGGGACTGCGGCGCCGCTTCTCGCGCGACTTTTGGGAAATGTCCAGATCTTCCCGACCATGCCCCAATCGCTGCAGCAGCCGCCAAACCGCGCGCCGCGATGCAATTGCACCTTGACGAAGTTTCGCAGAATTCTCCGATCGGCTGCGTTCTAGAGTTGTGTGGATTGCCGCGAAGTACATGGCTTGCTCCTTTCGCACTCGCGCCGCGCGGGCGAACTCCATTACAGGTGCAGGTCACCCGCGGCTTTAAGACGCTGAAATTCATCGGTGACGGCCGTGGCGTCACCACTTAATGCTTGGTGCTCATCGTCGCATAGAGATCCGTGAGGATCTTCCTTCGGGGCTTCCGGCGCGACCGGATCAAAATCGAGAAAAAGTTCGGCCGATCGGACGGGCGAGTCATTTTCGTGCCATCGGTCCGGGTTGGTCTTATCGATACTCTTCATGACGTCGCCTGCCTTTCGCAATCAGATTTTGAAAAGCGAATAAAGATGGAGTGCCGAGACCAGGATTAAGGCGTCACGAGCGTCCCCGGCCGCTGGGCGTTCTTTCGCTCGCGCCTAATCTGCCGGGTCAGGAGCCGCTGCACCGATCGACGGACGCGGGCCGCGGCTTGGTCCGCAGCGACGTATAAATCTTCCTGAATCGCTTCGGTGACGATTGTGCCTCGCCGGCGGATCGCAGCGACCACACTGCACCGCTTATCGATGCCGCCGTGGTTTGCATTCACGTCCTCGAGCCGCGCGGTGACTTTCACAACCCAGGCGGCAAACGGTCGCAAGGCCGACTTGATCCGCGATTCAACGTGATCGCGGATCCCTTCGGTCATGCTGAAACCCATTGCTCTAATATCGATCTCCATCTCACACCTCTCACATCCGACGCCGTGCGTCGACAACATCGCTGCCCCCTTGACGCGACATCCTACGATCCGCAAACGTATAGATAAAATACGAACTTTCGATCAATTATATTGATTATCTGAATGAATGGAGGCAGCGATGAAATGGATGAACTACAACCACCTTTACTATTTCTGGATGGTGGCGCGCGAGGGAGGCGTCGTGCGCGCCAGCGAAGAGATGATGGTTTCGCAGCCGACGGTCAGCAATCAGCTGCGGGAACTGGAAAAGTCGTTCGGGCAAAAGCTCTTCCAGCGGGCCGGGCGCGGCTTGCGGCTCACCGAAGCGGGGCGGGTTGCCTTTAATTACGCGAATGAAATCTTTTCCTTAGGGCAGGAAATGCTCGACGCACTCGAGCATCGCTCCTCCGGACCTGTGCTCCGGCTGTCGGTTGGTCTGCTCGACGTGATTCCCAAGCCAGTCGCGCATCAGCTTCTGTTGCCCGCTCTGAAGCTTCCGGATCCGATCCGGTTAATTTGCCGCGAGGATAAGGCAGACCGCCTTCTGGCCGACTTGGCGGCGCGCCGTACGGAACTGGTGCTAAGCGATTCCCCTGTCGGCACCGCGATCCAGGTAGCGGCCCACAATCACCTGCTGGGCGAATCGGGCGTCTCCTTCTTCGCCACAAAAGAGCTGGCCGAACGCTACAAGCGCGGCTTTCCCAAATCGCTCAACGGCGCACCAATGCTGCTGCCAACCGATCACACCCAGGTCAGACGGTCGCTCAACATCTGGTTCGACGCCAAGCGCGTGCAGCCATTGGTGGCGGGTGAATTTGACGACAGCGCGCTGATGTTCTGGTTCGGTCGCACCGGCGCGGGCATCTTTCCCGGCCCCACGCTGATCGAAACCGCGCTTCGGCGTGAAATGGATCTTCAGGTGTGCGGAAGAGCCCGCGAGGTGCGCGAGCATTTCTACGCCATCACGCTCGAAGAGAAACCGACCAATCCGGCGGTTGTCGCAATTTGTCGACAGAGATTGCCGGAAGGCTAAGTCTTTTATTTTCAGTCGTTCGCTGCTCCCGTAAACGAGATCCTCGAAGAGCCTGGAGCTTTTTACCGTCGCAATGATTAGATATCATCAGTTTCGCCGATGCGGGAACATGGCGACCAAGCAGCTGCCGACTTAACGGTCAAACCGGCCGCCGTCCCATCGAACCCCGCAAGTGAGTCTGTCCTTCCACCAGGCCTGTCCACGGCCAAGGCTCCCGCATCCGAAATCCCAAACGCAACGATCGGCCACTTCCGGCTCCTGGAAAAAATCGGCGAAGGTGGATTCGGCGTCGTATACGTCGCCGAGCAGAAGACGCCCGTGCGCCGTCGCGTGGCGCTGAAGGTCATCAAGATGGGGATGGACACGCGGTCGGTGGTCGCGCGATTCGAAGCCGAGCGCCAGGCCCTGGCGATGATGGATCACCCGAACATCGCCAAGGTCTTCGACGCGGGCGCGACTGACGCTGGCCGACCGTACTTCGTGATGGAGCTGGTCCGTGGGATCAAGATCAACGAATACTGCGACCAGAACAAACTCTCCACGCGACAGCGGCTCGAGCTATTTATCGAGGTCTGTCACGCTATCCAGCACGCCCACCAGAAAGGCGTGATTCATCGCGACATCAAGCCGTCCAACATCCTCGTGACGCTGCACGATGGCGTGCCCGTGCCGAAGGTCATCGACTTCGGCATCGCCAAGGCAACGCAAGGCGATCTCACCGACAAGACCGTTTATACGCAGTACCAGCAGTTCATCGGCACGCCCGCTTACATGAGTCCCGAGCAGGCCGAGATGAGCGGCCTGGATGTGGACACGCGAAGCGACATCTACAGCCTGGGCGTTTTGCTCTACGAATTGCTCACCGGACGCACGCCGTTCGACGGAACAGAACTGATGTCGATGGGGATCGATGCGATGCGAAAGGCGATCCGCGAGAAGGAACCGATCAAGCCCTCGACTCGCGTGGCGGCGCTGCAGCGAGAGGAACTTCATACCACTGCAGCACGCCGTTCTTCTGAAGCACCCAGGTTGATCCATCTCCTGCGCGGCGATCTCGATTGGATCGTGATGAAATCCCTGGAGAAGGACCGTACTCGCCGCTACGAAACGGCCAATGGATTGGCGGTCGATATCCAGCGTCATTTAAGCAATGAGCCGGTGCTCGCGCGTCCGCCGAGCACCGCGTATCGGCTGCAGAAGGCTTTCGGGCGCAACAGGGTGGCATTCACCTCGGCGATTGCAATCGTCGCCGCGCTGATTCTTGGGATTGCCGGGACCAGCATCGGACTGGTAAGGGCCGAACGCCAGAAACGCGCGGCTGAGGAATCGAAAATATTGGCCGAACGGCGCTTCAAAAGTGCGCAGCAGTTCGTAACTGATGTTTTTCAAAAAGTCGCGCCGGAGTTTTCAGACCTGGTCGGTGCCTCGAAGGCCAAGGAGCAGCTCGTACAGGTGAGTCTCACTTTCCTGCAGTCCCTGGGCGACTCGAAGGAAGGAGATGATGAGTACCAGGCGAGTCTGGCAGCGCTCTATGCAAGGATGTCTGATGCGCTGGGCGGAGTTTATTCTCCCAACGCGTTGGGCGACTACGATGCCGCCCTGAAATTCGCCAATCAATCGCTGGCCATTCGGCGTGATCTTCTGGCGCGGCATCCAACAGATCTGGAAGATCTCCAACAGGTGGGAATCGAGGAAGTTCTGGTTGGCGCTATCCAACAGGCATCGGATCGGCCCGCTGAGGCCGAAGTACACTATCGCCGGTTCCTGGAAGTGGCCGAAAAGTTGTCTCAAGCGAAACCGAACGATGCCGCTGCAATACTTCGAATCCGAACCGCGCATCTGCATATTGGCGGCGCGATTGCGGATCAGGGACGTGTCCGCGAAGCGCTGGAACAGTACATCCTCCCGTACGCGAAAGAGTGGTTGGAGCGCCCGGTCTCTTTGTCCGCAAACAAATGGGAGGACCAGTGGACCTATGTAGCGCAGTGGCAGGTCGGCGACTTTTCCCTCAAGCTTGACCGGCCTCAAGATGCATCGGAGCACCTTGAAAAGGCGCTGCGTTGGAATCAGCACTTCCTGGACAACGAGCCCAACAATGCGCGCTGGCCACGTGACTGGTGTATGCTTCGCGCCGAACTGGGCGCCGCTCAGATCGCACTGGGACAGATCGATCAAGGCGCCGCCAGCCTGAAGGACGCCGTCGATCGCGCCCAGAGCCTCGTCGCGCGCGATCCGGCAAATGCACTGACTGAATCCGTGTTGCTCGATGTGCTGCATAAGCAGGCCGACGGCTTTGCAAAGCAGGCTGCGGTAGCCACAAGTTCGCGCCAGCGGCAGGCCGAGCTGTGGCAGCGGACGATCGAAACACTCATCCAATGCGAAGCGCAGGCGGCGTCGCCCGCACTGGATCGGATGCGACCGACGCTGACTAAGCAAATGAAAGAGATTCAAGAATCTCTCGAAAAAGCCCGCGCCGCCTATGCCAAGGTTGCCGCGCAAGCCCTCAGCCGGCCTGCGCCCTAAAACAGGCGGCGCTAGTCGTGAATGGCGCGGCATCATTTGGATTGAGAGCAGCCATCGATCAGTTGCGCGGAGCCGGCTCCAGTTGCCAGACCGCGCCGGATTGGCGATGGATTGCCACCGCCACCTGATTGGTCGTGGACAACTCAAAATGATCTGTTTTCGCGGGAAACACTGGAAAAAATACATTATCCGATTGGACGTTTGTGTAACGCCGAAGGGAGTCGGAGTTTGGTGGGCTCACCTGCCACAAGGTTTTATCCGGCGACCAGCAGAAGGCAACGAGACGGATGTCGCGCACCGCGCCTTGATGAATCAGGCCCACCAGGTAGATGAACCATTCGCGGCCCCCAATCAGGCGGTGGCCCAGCAGCAATCCGGTGGCATCGCTGGAGTGTTCGATGTCCGAGTCGCCGATCATGGCGAAGCCGCGCTGGGAATTGGAAAGCGTCGTGTCGCGCAGGACATTGGGGTCGCCGTTGCCCTGATCGCGCACGTATTGTTCGACGGCTTGCTGCCACGTAGCGAGTGTGACAGTCATCGGACGCGGGCCCGCCCCCGGCTCAGCGCAGCCGCCGGCGAGCAGCATCAATAGACATACGATTCCCAAAGTCGAGGTTTTCATATCATCTGAGCATGGAGGCGATGCGATCGTTATGCCGAGCCGCGGCGACGTCGGCGGCCGTCATCCCGCGCCGGTCCCTCGCCAGCCGATTGGCGCCGTGCAACAGGAGAAATTGGACGATCTGAGGATCCCCGCTCAGCGCTGCCTCGTGCAGGGGCGTCGATCCGGCGGCGTTGACCGCATTCACCGACGCTCCAGCTTCCACCAGCTTGCGCACCATCTCCAGATGAGCGCTCCGGCAGGCCAAGTGCAACGGAGTCGTTTGATAAGCATCGCGGGCATTTGGATCGGCGCCCCCGGCCAAGAGCTTCGCGGCAGCATCGATCTTTCCCGCGAGCGCCGCATCATGCAGCGGCGTCCGACCAAATTCATCGGAATCTGAGGCAGGGGAGCCTGATACCGCACCGGGAGAGAGCGTGCCAGTTCTTTTCGACTTAGCTGGAAGCTTGTATGCAACAAGCAATGGCGCGCCTTCGTCATCTTCGTGCGCACCAGAGCCCGACACATTAGGGTGAGAATCGCCTGGAGCCGGATTCTCCCTCTCTTGGAAACAGGAATTGGCGATTGACACCAATTCGGCCGGCCGCCCGCGGTGGCCATAATCAATTCCCCAGAAGGTGCTCAACTCCTCCAACTTCCTCTGAAAATACTCCCGCGGGCGCGGCGAGCCATCGGGGGCGCGGTAGCGCCAAAGGATCGCCGGCGTACGTTCGCGCACCGCCTCCTTTAGAGCGGGGCGCATCGATGGGTCGAAAAATCCCGGATTCAGCGCCTCATCGAGATGATCCGAGATGAACAGCGCAAAAAAGTCCGAGTCGCGGCGGACATAGTCGGCCAATTTCCACAATGGCCCATCGCGCACCACCAGCGGCGGACGCATGACGCCGGCGATCGGTGTCTCTTCTGTTACGTTGCGATAGAACAGAAATCCCAGGTAATTGGCCGCTAGATCGCCATTCGCGTAATCGCCGTTGGCTGCAAGTCCGAGCCATCCGGCTTCGGAGCCGGGCCCCTGGGTTCCGATCCGCACCGCGGCGGCGACTGCCTGCGATTCACTTTCGCCGTGCTTTTTGGCCATCCGCCACGCCCAGTAGTAGGCGATTCCTTCATCCGTAAAGTGGCCCAGTTTATCGGTGCCCATGTAAGTGCCATAGACCTTGATCGTCGAGGCGAAAAACCATCGCGAGAAGACGCGATAGTCGAATGGAGCAAAGGCATTCTCGTAAATATTGTGATTGGTTTCCCGATATGAAACCAGCCGCCCGGGATAGCGTTCGCGCATTGCATCGGACAGGAACAGCCACTCGAACGCCTCGATCTCGTGAACCGACCACGGTAGCGAGGAATGTATATTGTCCACGAGCTGCTCGGGGCGCTGCAACGTGGCTACGTCGCCGCCACTTTTCATGGCAACCAGAATCTGGCCATTGGTTTTTTTCACCCCAGCTTCCAGCAGGTCATAAGCCCATTGATTGAAAAATGGCCCCAGATCGACGAACTCGCGCCCGATGGGCGTCGTGAATTGATCCGTCTCGTGGGCCGCGAGCGGTTCAGCAGCGAATCCGAAAAAGAATAATGAGAGGATCCAGAGCGGAGCGGTCCCGCGTCGCATCAGGCGTCCCCCGAATTGAGGTGCGATTAAATCCAAGCGTTGGCCGTCAAAGAACCTGCGAGCATGCGGGGAGGCATACGAACCGCGTGCCAACGGCGTTTACATGTAAATAGGGTATTACGGTTTTAGTCGCGCAAACGGGGGAAAACGCACCCGGTAGGACTCGAACCTACAACCCTCGGTTCCGAAGACCGATGCTCTATCCAATTGAGCTACGGGTGCGGCGATCGGGACGGATTGTAGCGGGTCGTCGTCGTTTCTCCAGTGACTCGCATATGATGCGAGCATGACGACCAAAGCGGATGTGGCGATCGTCGGCGCGGGGCCGATCGGAATCGAGATGGCCGTGGCCCTCATGCGCGCAGGCATCAGCTATCTGCATTTTGATTCAAAGCAGATCGGGCAGACGATTTCCTGGTTCGCGCCGCAGACGCGTTTTTTCAGTTCCAATGAGCGGATTGCGATCGCAGGCGTGCCGCTGCAGACGCCCGACCAGAGCAAGGCGACGCGCGAGCAGTATCTGGCTTATCTGCGCTCGGTCGTCGTGCAGTTTGATTTGCAGATCAATACGTATGAGCCTGTCGTCGGGATCGAGCGAAGTGAAGATGGATTTGTGCTGACGACGCAGCCGGCGCGGGGAACGAAACGCTATTGGGTGCGGAAAATCGTTTTAGCGACTGGCGGCACCGACCGCCCGCGGCGATTGAACATTCCCGGTGAAGATCTGCCGCACGTGAGCCATTATTTTCAGGATCCACACACATATTTTCGCCAAAAGCTGCTGATCGTCGGCGGAAAAAACTCGGCGGTGGAAGCGGCGCTGCGATGTCAGCAGGCGGGGGCGGAGGTTTCACTGAGCTATCGCCGGGCGGCTCTGCCGGAGAAAAGCATCAAATATTGGCTGATGCCGGAGATTCGCACGCTCATGGAATCGGGGCGAATCGCGACCTATTTCCAGACTATTCCCACGCGCATCGCCCCGGGCGAAGTAACGCTGTCGCGCCTAGACGGCCAGGGCGATGGTGCAACGCAAACCATCGAAGCCGATTTCGTGCTGCTCCTGATCGGCTACGAGCAGGAGCCGACGCTGTTGCGCCTGGCCGGCGTCGATCTCACCGGCCCCTGTGCCGCGCCCGCGCACGACCAGCAAACCATGGAAACCAACGTCCCCGGCATTTACGTAGCCGGTACCGCGACCGGCGGCACGCAGGAACGTTACACCGTCTTCATCGAAAACTGCCACGTCCATGTGCAACGCATTCTCGCATCCTTAACCGGCAGCGCCACGCCCGCCGCCCCCGCACCCATCGCGCTGCCGGAGAGCTGATTTGGTTCCCCTTAGAAACTCGCCGACCCGCGAAACCTCCAGCGCGATAGCAGAAGCATCGAGCCGACAAGTGTACCCAAACCAATCGACGCGGGCTCCGGTGCGAAGGTCGCGCCGCTCAATCGCAGGACGCTGTCGGTTTGCGTGATGAGGAGGGTGTCATTTGTGGGATCGACTGAGACAAAGTCGCCCCGAGAGCCGCCGCTTGCAATGACCGTCTGTGCGTTGGTTGAAAGGTCCACCTCGACCAACGTGCCGCCGTTGGTGTTGACGAAAAGTTTCCCGGCGAAGTTGCCCGTGCCTAAAGCCAGCCCGTCCACGACGCCGGGGATCTGGCCGGAATTGTAGACCTGGGTGCCTGTCGTTGTGTCGAATCCGACTACACTACTGATGTTCGCTGCGGCTGCGTAGAGCGTGCGACCATCGGGGCTCAACGCAAGGCCGTCTGGCTGCGCTGCGGACGCAAAAGGCAGCAATGCCCCATTCGCGGGATTCAAATCCCAGATCTCACCACCTAAGAACGAACCCACAAACAGATGCCCGTTTGTTGGATTGGGCACGAGTCCGGTCGCAGTCGAAACAGAGGCGATGGTTCGCTGAAAAGTACCATTTGAATTGAGCTGCACGACTTGCCCGTTGGGGTACTCGGTCATGTAGACGGCCGATCCGACGCGCAGCAGGCATTCTTCGTTGCCCGGGCCGAAGTTGAGAACGACCGAGGCATTGTTGGCGTTCTGTCCATCGGCATCCGATGGGAACAGCAGAAGGTTGCCCGGTTCATCGCAAACCAGGACCCCGTTGTCCAGGAAGGCAATCCCGACCGGTCCAGAGTTGTTGGGCGCATAGACTTGGAACCCAGACGCAAATGTACTTAAGCTGAGCCCCTGGCTCGTTCCCGCTACGGTTAATGTCAACGCTGCATCGGCGGAGCCGACCGTCAGGACAGATGCCAGCCCGGCGACAATAATCGCAAGACGCATAATCTCTTCCTTCCTCAAAATGTATTTGGAGCCCCGTTGAAGCCGATGAAATGCTACTGGCAATCGGAGGGGCCGCAAGAAAAATCTGTGCTCTCTCGCAGGCAGAACAAGATGCACGGCCGACATGCTCATTACCAGCGCGGCACAATCCGGTAGGACCTCCTATAATTGGGGCGCCATGAGTAACCTCGATGCGTTAGGGCTCGGCCTGTCGCGACCGGGCCGCGGCGATCAACGCCGCGTACAGCATGTTCTTTTGCTCAATTCACTTCGCCGGATCATGGCGTTCCGCAATCGCTCCATTGACGACATCGTCAACAGCCCGATCGCCAAGAACGAAATGTATGCCTACTGGAAGCTGCAACACCAGATCGACCGCCACAGCGATGTCGTCGAACTCGAAAAACAGTGGAATCCGCTTGGGCAACGGCTAAGAAACGAACTCGTGAGCGGCCCCGCCGAAGATTTCCGCGAGCCGGTGCCATGCCTGAGCATCTGCGCCAACGAGCACTGCCAGGCGTCACTGCGTAAGGGCAGCGCGTTTTGTCATCGATGTGGGATGGCACAGGGGATCGCGGATCAATAGACGAAGCTCGGGAAAGGACATGACCAAACAGGAAGTTCATCAAGTTTTTATTGCGTACATCGTTGGGGGAACTGCGTTGGCGTTTGGCGGCGCCTGGATCTTTTGGGCGATATACCGGTGGCAAAAATCAATTTGGCGTCGCGAGCGCCACTTTGAACCGCCAGCCTTCTCCGTGAACGTCCGCGAAAAATCGGCCACCGACGGCACACCCGACGAGAACCCGAAGCTCTAACTAATAAAGTTCGAGCAAAGACGATGACACACGAACGTGTGCTTTGCTCCGCCAATAGCGGCTGAAATTTATGAGAATTTTAAGCGGGCCGGAATTTGAGGCGGCGGTCGCTAAAGAGGCTTGGGCCGCTGTCGTCAATGGCCGTGTGGTTATCAAATCAGCTGCGCGATGCTATACGACTGACTTCGAATGTGGCGGGATCGTGGGTGCTGACATGTCTGAAATTTTGCTTAACGAGTTCTTCGCTGGCAATATCGACTCCGGCTTGCTTCAGGTGGTAGCAGGGGACCCATCGTCAAGGCACCAGGGGGCGGTGATTAATTACATGCTCAATTTGATGGGGCAGGAGAGCAGGTCGATTTACGAGTTCAATTTTCAGTTTCAGGCCGAAGGCCTTGCGCTGCTCGCTGTGATGAGTTGGTGCCTTGCCTGTGGATGGGAATTTGATTTTCTCGCGACGAAGCGTCGGTTTGGCGTGCGCGTGGAAAGGAACAACGAGCTCTCCGTTTTTTGGGACGAGCGAGAGACGTTAACACCGACGACACCGGAGCTGTTGAAAAATTTGGAGTTCGTGGCGACGAATAACTGCTTTTCAGCCTGAAGTAGATGCTCACGCTCACGATAATCGTGAGCAATGAACGAAGCATACGCCATAGATTCGAACGGTTAGTCCATTCTTGAAAAGGACCGGCAACCGGCTGTCCCTCTAAGCGAATTGATGAGTATTACTGTTTCCCTACGCATCTTTTGCTATCCTTTGCTTTCACTTTCCTGATTTCTGAACTCGCGAGGGTGGTTTGGTGTCTCCGGAAAGAACCAAATTGTTCGTGCGGATTGCCGTAGTCATTTTGCTGGCGGCGGGAGTGATCGCGATCGCATGGCATCTGATGCCCGACCGTGTCCAGGTTCCTGCGGGTGAAACAAAGGTCATCGATGCGGCACCGCAGACGACCAGATTTCCGCCGCCGCGGGCGCCGGTTGCTCCGCCATCGGATGAATCAATTCTTTCCAGCGTCACCAGAGGCAGCGTCACCGTTCGGTGGGAACATGCGCCCGGCGCGACTGCGACGACGCCTTACAAGGAAGTGCCGCCTCCGTCGGACCGTGATGCCGCGACGAACGCTGATTTTACGCTGGTAGATGGCCGGCTTCCGCCTGGCTACGCGAATCCGTTGCCGCTGCTGCACGATGGGCTGATGCCGCCCAACGCTGACGAGCGCACCGCCAACTTTCGCCTGGCCATCGGAAGCGGCGAGGGACGCGTGAAAATCGACCTGCACAGGCCCATTCGCATCGCTCAGATCAACAGCTATTCCTGGCACACCGACATCCGGGGGCCGCAGGTCTACAGCGTCTATGGCAGCAGTGGATCAGAGCCCGGCTACAACCCAAGGCCGCTCATCGGCATCGACCCAGCCACCTGCGGCTGGAAGAAAATCGCCGACGTCGACACGCGTCCAGCCGTTGGATATGTGGGCGGGCGCTATGCCGTCAGCATCTCCGATTCATCCGGCTTGTTGGGAACTTATCAATACCTGCTGTTCTGCATTCAGCCGGCTACAAAACTGGAAGGAATGGGCCATATTTTCTACAGCGAGATTGATGTGGTTGAATAGCCGAATCACGCACCGGATTTTGGGGGATAACTATCGACAGAGGCGCGCATGAGTTCGTGAGAACCTGGCAAGACAGTTTTCACGCCAACCAAAGTTCGCATCTAAAGATTTGCTTCCCATTTGACGAACCGCCCGCTACAATTCTGCTGGCGGAGAATAAATCGAATGCACCACCTGCATCATCGAGTCAGGATGCAACTGGCCGAGGCGTTGGGGCCAGTGAATCGCTGGTATTGTTCACAAAAATGTGGTCGCGAAGTCATCAACCCCGATGAACTTCTGACGTATTTTGTCAGGAGTGGCGGTGCTGAGGATTTTGCTGCGCGCTATGTGGCGGCAATGAGCGCTGACAACCGCTGGTATTGTTCGCAATACTACAAGCGCGATGTTTGCGATCCACAAACCCTGTGGGATTATTACATCAGCTGCGGCCGGCCCAATCCCTCCACGATTGCCTCTTGAGCGCCAGCGGCCAGAGCGGAAACTTAATCGATCACCAACCGGCAGACGAATGCGATATTTGTTTTTTCGCGCGTATTTACCATTTCTACTGCTCGCTGCTTTTCTCGCGGGGAATTTTGCACCCTCTGCATTGGCCGAGGAAACGGTTGTGCCCTTTGCCAGCTTGAAGGGCAAGAGTGGCGCATTTGCGGTGTCACTGGCAGATCGAAGCCCGCTGAGCAAGCCTGCGGAAATCTCCAAGCGCATCGCGATGACTGCGCGACAGCAGGGGCCGGATTACGATTTATCCAAAGAAGTTTTCGATGCCTACATTCCCAAGACTCCGGCGGCGAACGGGAAATTCGGCTTGATGGTCATGCTCTCGTTCAAAGATGTGGGCCATCCCGCAGATGCCTGGCCGGCGATCCTGGAAAAGTATCACCTGATCTGGCTCGGGGCGCGCAAGAGTGGAGACGAGCGCCCCGCCGGGCAGAAGATTGGGCTGCTCTTCGACGAAGTGCACAATGCCCAAAAGGTTTTTCCGATCGACGATCGCAGGATTTACCTCTTTGCTGGAAGCGGCCAGCCGCCGACGTCAGGCCTGGCACTTTATTATCCCGACGTTTTCTCTGGCGCGCTCTGCTACGTTCAGTGGCTCTGGTATGCGGATATCCACGTGGGAAGACAGATTTTCAGAGCACAGCTTCCCAGGCCGACTGAGACAGCGATCGATCTGGCGCGGAAGCGCGGGCGGTTTTTCCTCGCGCAGCGCGAGTCGGACGTGTGGCCGGGGAAACCCAATCTATCGCAGCTTGTTCTAACACAAGGGTATCGGGCCGCAGGCTTCAAATATGCCGAGATTCTCGACGTGCCCGATAACCAGATGCAGCATTTTGAAAAGAACAGTGGCGACTGGTTTGAGAAGGGCATCGAGTTTCTCGATGCGCCGCTGACATCACTGCCTTCGGAATCGGGCAAGACGACATTGGAAGAGTCGAAGACAACTCCCCACGAATCTCATGTCGCGCCCGATGCCGGACTGAAGGCGAAAACCTCCGAAGCGACGGCAAATCAAGCGTTGGCTTTGGCCAAAAGCTACATTGCCGCCGAGCGATACGACCTGGCGCGCCAGCATTTGGGGAAAATTATTTCGGAATATCCCAACACGTCAGCCGCCGCCGAGGCAAAGCGATTGCTCGTGCAGATCTCTGGTAAGTAGAAGCACGTTTTTGATTGACATTAAAGTGCGGCTAAGGCATAGAAAATCGCATTCATATGCGGTGCAAGGAATGACTATGCCACAATCAATGATTGAACGCGACGCGGGCGCTGATGAGTTTCAAGCGGATAATCGACCGGTTTCTGCGGCCGCGTTCTGGGGCGGCTGGGTGATCAGCGGATTGCCCGCCGCGTTCCTTCTCATGGATGGCGTGATGAAACTGTTAAAGCCCAAGGCGGTGGTCGAAGGAACGGTGAAGCTGGGGTTTTCGGAGAATGTGATTGTGCCGCTGGGCATTACACTGATCTGCTGCGTCGTGCTTTATCTGATTCCGCGGACAGCAGTGCTCGGGGCGATCCTGCTCACGGGTTATCTGGGCGGCGCGGTGGCGTCACAAGTTCGCGTGGGCATGCCCCTTTTTGGATACATTCTCGCTCCGGTTTATGTCGCGATTTTCGTCTGGACCGGGCTGTGTTTGCGCGACAGGCGAATGCGATCGCTGGCGCCGCTGCGAAGCCTGCCGAAGGGGCGATGATTTTCTGCGTTTAATGACGTCATTTAGCTGGAGCCCGAGCCATGTCCGACTCATTCAAAAACCCGGGCACAACTGCTCCAACGCTCTCGCCGCCGCGGATCGTCGATCGCGGTCCAATTCAACTCGTCGGCATTCGTGGCCGCTATACCGGCCAGACTGCTCCCACCGGTATTCCAATTCTATGGCAGCGCTTTGCGCAGCACATTGGCAACATTCCGGATCAGGTGCCGCACGTGGCGTACGGCTTATCTTTCATGGGCGGCAAGGAGTTTGAATATCTTGCCGGCGTGGAGGTCACCAAGGCTTCCGATTTGCCGCAAGGCTGGAGCAGCGTGAATGTCCCTGCGCAGCGATATGCGGTCTTTACGCATCCTGGCCACGTTTCAGAAATCCGCGCGACCATTGAAGCCGTGGGGACACAATGGCTGCCCGTTTCAAAACATCGCCCCGCAAAGATTCCGGCAGGCGCGCCAAACTTTTTCGAGCGATACGGCCCGGCATTCGATCCCATCGCAATGTCCGGAGATACCGAAATCTGGTTTCCCATCGAATCCTGATACGCGGCCTGCACTGAATTCCATGTATGCGAGCGACAGAGCCCGCGCGTCTGCGTATGGACCTATGGCTGGCGCGTGCGACCGTTCATGTCCGGTCGGCTCCAGTTGAGCCAACAGGAGATAATTCATGAGGCGACGCGATTTTTTGGCGGCGGCAGGATTGACCGGCTATTCGCTATTCGTGCGTGCTGAGGGTGCATGGGCCGATTCAGCGGCACAGGTGCCGGCGCCTCTGCGCGAAATTCGAGATGTATTTGACGTCATTTCGCCAGAGAAGGATGCGGGGCCGGCGCTGGCGCGAGCCGCATATGAGTGTCGTCGATCTGAACTGCGACGTGCTGGTGGCGGGCGGAGGATTGGCCGGCGTCTGTGCCGCGGTGTCGGCAGCTCGCCATGGGGCGAAAGTCGTCCTCATTCAGGACCGATCTCGCCTCGGCGGTAATTCCAGCAGCGAAGTCAAAATGCACGTGGTCGGAGCCGACAATCACACTGGTCGGCCCGGCTGGCGCGAGGGAGGGTTGATCGAGGAATTTCGCCTCGACGATGCAGTCAATAATCCACAGCGATGTTGGGAGCTTTGGGATCTGCTGCTGTACGATAAGTGCGTCAGTGAGCCGAATATCGTGCTTCTGCTCGATACTGTGCTGTTTTCTGTCGAAATGAAAGAAGGGAAGCTCGATCGGGCGATGGCGCGGTGCGATAAAAGCGAACATCTTTATCGAATCTCTGCAAAGATCTTCTGCGATTGCACCGGCGACAGCCGACTTGCATTGGAAGCAGGAGCGCAGATGCGCTTCGGGCGCGAAAGCCGGGCCGAAACGGGTGAAACACTTGCACTCAAGGAACCCGATTCGCAGACGCTGGGCAGCAGCATTCTTTTTACGGCCCGCGATCATGGAAAGACGATGCCTTTCACTCCGCCCAAATGGGCGCGCAAAGTGACGAAGGAGCAGCTTAGATTTCGTCCCGTTTCTTCCTGGGAATATGGCTATTGGTGGATCGAGTGGGGCGGCCAATACAACACCATTAAAGACAACGAACGCATTCGATTTGAGCTGCTGGCGATCGTGATGGGGGTGTGGGATTACGTCAAAAACAGCGGCCAGCATCCGAGCAGTACCAACTGGGCGCTGGACTGGGTCGGCATGATGCCCGGCAAGCGGGAAGCCCGACGCGTGATGGGCGATTACCTGCTGCACCAGGACGACGTGACCGGGATTCGCGAAGATCAACCTGATGCGGTCGCGATTGGCGGCTGGCCGATGGATAATCATCCGCCCGGCGGGTTCGATGACTGGCGCAATCCGCCTTATACGAGCATCAAGCTCCCCGCAGTTTACAACATTCCGCTTCGCAGTCTCTGCTGCAAGAGCGTCAGCAACCTGATGATGGCGGGGCGGAATATCAGCCAGACGCATGTTGCATTCACCAGCACGCGCGTGATGGCGACCTGCGCCGTCATGGGCCAGGCGGCGGGAACGACCGCAGCACTGTGCGCAACCAGCGGCAAGCTTCCCCGGCAGATCTTCGAAGACAAATCGACTCTGCAATCATTGCAACAGATGCTGCTTCGCGATGATCAGACGATCAAGGGACGACGCAATGAAGACTCGGCCGATCTTGCGCGCTTGGCGAAAGTCACTGCGTCAGGAGAATATGTGGTTCCGGATAAGGTTTTGGCGACGCAACCTACGCCCGGCGGGAAATCGAAGGGCAGCAACTATTCCAAGGCTGAGGGGCATATTCCCGGCCAACGCGCGCTCGCGTCGCACGTTATCAATGGTCTTGTGCGTGATGTTCCGGGCAGCTTTGACAATCGATGGGCGTGCGAATTAGGCCCGGATGGAGCATGGATTGAGTTGGCGTGGGACAAGCCGCAGAAAATCAGCCTCGTGCAAATCACGTTTGATACGGGGTTTCATCGGCAGTTAACGCTTTCCAGTTCCGATCCGGTCAATGCGACGGTTATCCGTGCACCGCAGCCAGAAACGGTGCGGGATTATGAAGTTTTGTATCGCACTGCAGACGGAAATCTGAAAGAACTGGCACGCGTCGAGAAGAATCATCAGCGGCTTTGTCGTCACCTCTTCGAGCCCGTTGAAGCCAAGGCAATTCGAATTCATTTTCGTGCCACGAACGGCGATAAGCTGGCGCGAATCTATGAAGTGCGCTGCTATGCGTAACCGGTGAAGCCCGCGCATTCAAATAGTGTGTGTGGGAATATCCGTCGGAAATTCCACCACCTTTTGCGAATGAGCGGCTTCGTGAGCCATCAGGATGGTAGCAGCATTCACCAAACCGGCATTCGAATCGCAAATCGTCGCGGGATCGCGCCGCTGAACGTGATCGAGAAATGAAACGAGTTCTTCGCGCGTTGCGTCGCCGCCTTCGTTGTCAATTTCGATGGGCTTGCCGCGATGTGCCCAGGGATCGTTGGCCATTTTCAGTGTCTTGCCGGCGGTGATCAGCGCGGCTTCATGCTGGGCGGCATCCTCGGGCCGCGTCGTGGCGCGGGGCAATTTGATCTGTTGCGGCAGATCTTCGCGATACAAAAGCCCCTTCTGCTCGGTCAGCAGCAGCGTGCCCTTATCGCCCATGATTAGCTCCGACGCGCCTTCGAACGCATTGTCGCAAAGAGCCGAGTAGGTGACCCGCACGGTGCGGGGCGATGCGTTCTTGTCCTGATTTGGTGGCGCATTAATTTCGTATTCGAAAGTACAAAAGACATTGTCGAACACTTCGCGTCCATCGCGCCAAGCGCCGATGCCGCCCGTGGCCCAGGCGCGCTTCGGTACTGTACCCAACGCCCGGTTTGCGACGTCCATTTGATGGCTGCCCAGTTCGGCCAGAAGCCCGCGCGAGCTGTCGCGATAGAGCCGCCAGTTCAATCGACGATCGAGCGCGGCCCATCGCGGATCAGTCTTCGCAACCGGGATTGGCCTTCGCCAGGAATCGTTGCGATGCCATTGGCTCTTGATGGCTGTGATCCGTCCGATATGCCCGGCTTGGATCATCGCCAGCCCCTGGTCATAGATCGCATTCGCGCGACGCTGCAATCCAACTTGAAAAATGCAATGGCTCGATTCGACTTGCCGGGCGAGTTTGCGAGCTGAGTCGAGGTCATAGCACATCATCTTTTCCAGGAACACGTCGCTGCCGGCTGCGATCACCTCGGACGCGATCGTTGTATGAAGGTTCAGTGGAACGGCGATGATCACCGCTTGCGGCCGAATCGCATCCAGCATTTTGCGACAATCGGAAAACGTTTTGACGCCGGGCCCTGCAATCTGCGCGGCTTTGGTCAGATGGGGCTCATAATCATCCGCCAGCGCAACGAGATGAGCTTCGTCAATCGTCTGTAGCGCGCGGATGTGATCGGAGCCCCGCGCGCCGGTGCCAATGACGGCAACGGAAATCGGAGCATCAGATTTCTTACCCGCAGGCTGACCGATTGCGACAGTGCTGCCGACGATGACCGCTCCGGCGGTTGCCGCCAGGACCTGCCGACGAGACGGCGAATCAGACAAGGGGCTCATGACGCCTCCAAGGATACGGACGATTGAGCGAGATTTTTCGAAATCCAGCGGAGCCTTGGCGATCGCTCGGGCGGATCAATGAATCCAATGTTGCACCGGGCCATATCATGTTCCGTTGCCCAGACCGAAGCCCGTTCATATCCCATAGCGAGACAGGCAGTCGAAAGGGCTTCTGCCTCTGCCGCGCTTGGTGCGAGCACAATGCAATGGGATTGAGCTTGAAGTGCCTGGCCCGTTGTGCGATCGACAATATCGGAGATTTCCTGGCCGGGACGAAAAACACCGGAGCACGACAAAGCGCAATTGGACAACGATACCTGGCCTGCTCGCATTCCTTGCGAAAACGGATCGTCAATCGCGACGGGCCAGCCGTTTCCATGCGGCCCATCGCCCATGGCGAGAATTGAGCTGGTGCCGGCATGGATCAGAGCCGAGGTGATGCCAGACTCAGTGAGCAATTCGGATATTCGATCGAGCGCATAGCCCTTACCAAAGCCGCCAAAATCCAGCGTCGTGCCGTCTATGCAGAATCGAATGGTCCGTTTGGTAGCATCCAATTGCACGGACCTATCGGCCCCTCGGTTTTGGGCGTCGCGAGCCACATCAAAACTGCCTTTCGTCAGCTCGCTGTATTCGCGACAGGTCTGCAAAATGGACATCAACTCAAAATTGATTCGAACCGGCCGACGGCTGGCCAGCCGATTGACCCGATAAATCTCACTGACGGGATCAAAGCGAGAGAGGAGTTTCTCGATGCTTCGCGCCTTTTCCCACAGCACGTTGGCTACTGCATCGAGGTGGGACCGGTCCTGCCCGGAGAGAAACGCTTCGAACTGCGTGCCCATGGCGTGGCAGGCGTATCGGATCAACATGCCCGGCTCGCTCATCATCTAATACTCAAACACTTTCAGTTGCCGATCGTGAATTCAATTTCTTTTGAGTTGCCGCCTTTAACGGTGGTTTGCAGCATCGTTCCCTCATCGGAAGGCGAGGCGGAATCGATGCCGCTGACATGTAGAACTGATTTGCCGTGGGCGAGTCTGAATTTGCCACTAGAAGTCTCGTTCGAGCAAGCAACCTGTGGCAACAGCGCAATTCGAAAAGTAATTGGGTCTTTTCCACGATTGGTCAGCGTCCATGTCATGTGGTCCGGCTTGAACGCAAGCATCAGCGTCACTTGGTCGTCGCTGCATGACAGGAGGCTTGGGCCAGGGGACGCAATCGCCGGAAGTGACCGCACTCCCAGAAATGCCGGAATGCTGGTCGCGCCGGAAGCGCCCGGAGCGTTCGAGATAAATTGTTTGCCGTGAACGACAAGACTGATGACGCGCCCATCGCCGTCAACTGCCACTTCGTATGCGGCCGTGGTCACCTGATGCGTGGCTGGCTGCTTTTGAACTTCGATATCGCTTGGCGGCAAATCATCAGTGCGGAAGGGGGCGGCAGGAATGCCCGATTCATCGGTGAGGGTCGAGTCAGGAATTCCGGCCCAGGCATATCGAACGGTTTTAGGTTCGGGAATCTGGTCGCAATGGAGAATCACGCTGTCGCCATCGATCCGCGCGTCGGCGAAGCGATAAGTGCCATCTTCACCCGCCAGCGCAAAACCACGGATCAGACCCGGTATACGAGCGGTGAGCTTCTTGCTGGCCTCAAATCTCACGCGAACAGAGGAACCTTCGAGACTGGCGCTCTTAAACTCCGGCCCGCGCGCCGCAATTGGCCGACCATAGACATCATGAAGAGCCAGCAGCGCCACTCGCCGGCCAAGTTCGTGTTTTTGCTTGGGATGAAGATTGAAGCCGTCGTTCGTTTCAATTCCCATCGCCAGAGCGGCGTGTGGCGTCGATTGCACCGCTTTGGACTGCGCTTCACGAATCCATTCCCAGTGCAACCCGCCAGAAGCCTGCGCGAAATCGGGCAATTGCACGATGATGAAGGGGAGGTCCGGCGACTCAAACTGCCTTCGCCACTCGGCAATCATCGTGGTCAAAAGTAGGGGATAGCTGCCTGGTCGATCGGCGTTACCCTCACCCTGATACCAGACGACGCCTTTGATCGGCCCCCGCCCCAGCGGAGAGATCATCGCGTTGTAGAGCATCCCCGGCTTGATGCCAAAAAGTGAATCGCGCAGGTCTGATTTGTTGAGCTTCGCCAGGGCGTCGTTTGGAATCCAACCTTCACAGGTCGTGCCACCAAACGAGCTGTCGATGATGCCAACGGGAACTTTCGCCAGTTCCGAATCTTTCAGAAGCCGATCAGCAAAATAGTAAGCTACAGCCGAGAACTCGCGCGCGGCCTGGGTGCTGGCTCGCCTCCATTGAATGTTCGCCGTCGATTGCGGTTTACCGTTGAATCCTTTGGCGACGGTGCAGAGACGAAGATTCGTCAATTTCCCAGCCTGCTCAGCAACGCTATTCCCGTCGTCGCACTCCTGGAGCGTCATCTGCATGTTCGATTGGCCGGAACAGAGCCAGACATCGCCGAAGCAGATGTCGGTGGCGACTGTTTTTTCGTTGCCGGAGGTGACGGTCAAATCAAAAGGCCCGCCAGCAGGCATTGGCTTAAGCTGGACATCCCACTGGCCTTCCACACCCACTTTGCCAGTGATCTTCGCGCCATTGATTTGCACATTCACTTCCTGGTTCGGCTGGCCTTGACCCCAGATGTGAACGGTATGATCGCGCTGCAACACAGCATGGTCGCCAATGTACGATGCCAGCTTGAGCGTCGCCGCCTTGCTCGCGCTAGCAACGAGGATCTGAACGAAGCAGATTGTCAGCGCGATGCTTCGGACATCGATGGCTCGCGAGCGACAGTCCAATTTCATGAAAGCTCCAGAGAGTTCGAACAAATGCAATGAAAAGTCATGGACGGATTATCTTCGGACCGGCCAAGGCTCGACGCCACATCGCTTGGCCCACTGTTCATACAAGTTCTTCAGCTCTTCAACCTTCTGCGGATTCTGCGCAGCCAGATCGACCAGCTCGGTGCGATCTTTGGCCAAGTTGTAGAGCTGCCATTTTTCGCGGAAACCGGCGATTAGCTTCCAGTCGCCCAGTCGAGCAGCGCGATTGCCTTCATGTTCCCAGAAGAGGGGACCGCGATCGACAAGCTGACCGTTGAAGGCCGGCACGAGGCTCTTGCCCTCTTCGGGAACTATCTCGTGGCCTAGCCGCGTCTGTGGATACGGTGCATGAGCCAAATCCAGAATCGTCGGCATCAGATCGATCACATCGCCGACTTGTCCATGCTCGATGCGATCGGGATTTTTCACATGTTCGGGCCACCGAACAATCAAGGGCGTGGAAATCCCGCCTTCCTCGGTCCAGTGCTTGAATCGACGGAAGGGGGTGTTCGATGCGTTGGCCCAGGCAGGGCCGTAGCTTTGATAGACGTCCTGCGGGCCGGGCGTGTATCGCGGATCGTTGCCAACATGGATCGTTCGGCCATCGCGCGTTTTGCTGGGAACGTCGTACCAGTCTGGATGCACGTTCTCGGCACAACCGCCGTTGTCTGAAAGAAAAATGACGACCGTGTTGCGCTCAATATTGCGATCATGGAGCTTTGCGAGAATCTGCCGGACGCCTCGGTCCATGCATTCGATCATGGCGGCATAGACGGCCATACGCCGGGACTGCCAGGCTTTGTCGGGTGCATCATCCCAGTCGGTCAGGACGCTCGCGCCTTCGCTGAGGCGCGGATAATTAGCACGCGGTGAAAGTTCCCATGAGCGATCGACGATTCCCATCGCCACTTGGCGTTCAAATCGCTGCTGGCGAATCTTGTCCCAGCCGACGTCATAGGTGTGCGCGTAATGCTCGATGTCGCTTTCGCGCGCCTGCATGGGCCAATGCGGCGCGGTGTAGGCCACGTAAAGAAAAAACGGATTTGAATTGGCCGAGAACTGATCGATCATCTGCACCGTGTGCTGGGTGATGAAATCGGTGTAGTAAAAATCCTTTGTATCGGGCTTGATGGTCTGTTCGTTGTGCACGAGGCCATAGGGATCGAAATAATCCTCGACGCCGGGAATGGTTCCCCAATGCTCCTGAAAGCCGCGGTTGCAGGGCCAATTCGCTTTGGAAGGCGAAATGTCGCTGGGAACTTCAAAATTGACTTGACGTTTGGCGGCGCGACCACCTGGTGAAATATTGAGATGGCACAGATGCCACTTGCCTGCCATGCCCGTCTGGTAGCCGTTGTCGCTCAGAACTTCTGCGATCGTCACGCAGCGATCATTCAGTTCGCCTTGATAGGCAGGTTTACCGAGGTCCTGATTCATCGTCCCGATGCCGGCCTGGTGCGGATACAGGCCGGTCATGATCGACGCCCGAGTCGGGCAGCATCGGGCCATGTTGTAGAATTTTGTGAAGCGCACGCCCTGGCTGGCCAGATGGTCGATGTTTGGCGTGTGAATTTCGCCGCCATAACAACCGAGGTCGGAAAAGCCCATGTCGTCGGCGAGAATCAGGATGACGTTCGGTCTTGAAGTTGAACTGGCGGGAATCGGAGCTGCCGGCGCGAGTGAACCGAAAACGATAACAATTATTGCGAGAAGCCAAGGCCGCTTGTGCATTTGCATAACTGTCTCGACCTTTGAACAAAGGTTCAAGAGCGATGCTCACGAGTTTTGAAAGGCCCGAATTGTCGAACTTTCAAGGCTATGGGTCTTAGCATATCTTTTGAAAGACCATCGATGACCGAACTGAATGTCCAACCCCTCGATCCCGCACGTCCCACCGCCTCAACCCTCGGGCAACGGCTCGCGGTCTTCGCGGCGGACATCAAAGTTTCACACACGGTGTTTGCGCTGCCCTTTTCGCTCCTGAGCACTTTCCTGGCGGCAAATGGATGGCCGACAACGGGTCAGTTGCTTCTGATTCTGATCTGCATGATGACGGCTCGCACCGTCGCAATGGCCGTCAACCGACTGCTCGATGCGCAGCTCGATGCAATCAACCCGCGCACGGCGCGGCGAGCCATTCCCGGCGGAGTGCTGTCTCGCCGGTTCTATTGGTCCGTCGTGCTTCTTTGCTCAGTGGTTTTCGTCGGGGCGACGGCAGGCTTTTGGCTGCTCTATCGGAATCCCTGGCCACTTTATTTTTCGATTCCGGTTTTGGGGCTGCTTAGCGCCTATCCGTGGTTCAAACGATTTACTCGGCTTTGCCACTATTACCTTGGATTCTGCCTTGCGATCGCCCCGATCTGCGCCTGGATCGCCATGCGTGGCACGATTGAAGCGCCGCCATTTTGGATTTTCGGAGCAGTTTGCCTCTGGACGGCCGGCTTTGACATCATTTACGCGTGCCAGGATTTCGAAACCGATGTTGCCTGCGGGCTATTTTCGGTGCCGGCGAAGATCGGAATTCCTCGGGCGCTTTGGGTGAGCCGGCTGACCCACCTTGCATCGCTTAGCATGCTGATGGGCCTTGCCGCGACGACCCCGGCCTTGAGCGTTCTATTTTACATTGGAATCGGGATCGCTTTCGCCTTGCTCATTGTCGAACATTCGCTGGTCTGGGGCGGCGACCTTTCCAAGGTCAATCTTGCCTTCTTCACACTCAATGGCATTATCAGCGTGATTGTCGCAACCCTTGGAATTATCGATGTTTTACGACGATGATCGAATTTGAAGGGCGTCAGATTGACGCTAACGGCCGACTTGCTACAATCCCCGACCTTAATTTTTCAGGAATTGAAGTCTTCTAACGACTTGGAGCAAGCCGCATGGCCCGCGAGTCACGTGATAAAGCCGATAAGTTTCAGACCTTTAACCGCCCGAAGGTCAAGGTCGCCCGCATCAGCGCCTCGGGAAAGCAGTACATCGATTACAAGGACACCGAGTCGCTCAGAAAGGTGATGAGTGGCAACGGTAAGATCCAATCGCGCAAACGCACCGGCGCTAACGCCATCGAACAGCGCATGCTCGCCGGGGCTGTAAAGCGGGCACGCTATATGGCACTGCTGCCTTATGTGACGGCTGCCAGCTAACCTGATCGGCCCTCAAAAACTAAAATTCGTCTTGCGCCCGGCTCCAAAAAGTGCCGGGCGTAATTTTTGGGCTTTATTGCGTCATGGCCGCATCATTGATTGATCGCCGGGAGTTGGAGGACCTGCCGGTCGGATATGTGACGCCCGATCAATTGCCGCCCTTAGATGTTCAGCTCTCACCGGCTTGACGATGTATTCGTTAAATCCAGCTTTGGCAGCAGTTTGCCGCCGTTGATCGTCTCCATGTGCGCTAATGACGATTCCGACCGCGGTAGGGCAGCTCTTTCGCGCTCGTTCCAGCAAATGAAAGCTCGTCCCGTCGGTTAGCTCAATGTCGCAAAGCAGCAGATCGAAATCCTTGTGCTCGCAAAGTTTTTCTGCTTCCTGCACGGTATAGGCCACTTCCACCTGGTGCCCATCTCGGCGGAGCACTCGTGAAAAGACGACAGCCGTGTCGGTATGATCTTCCACCAGAAGGATTTTCTGGGCGCGCGTACTCATGGTATTCAATGCTCTCCCGATGCCGCCTTTTATATGGCTCCTTCAGGCGGGCACTGCCGGGGCATATGCAAACGTCTTGCCAGAAAAAGATTCTGAAAATGCGCAAAAAATGCGTCGAAAGGACGCCCCGTCGATCTTTGATTGCAAGGTCTCCAAACTAAAGGTTTGACCCTGCGTGGGGGTGCTTTATACTTCCGCGGCCGCGACGAAAGCTTTCGGATTTATGGCTCAAGTTGATCTGGAACAGGTGACCAAAATATTTCCGGGCGGCGTACGCGCCGTCGATGAGGTGTCACTTCACATTGCCGATCAGGAGTTTGTCGTTCTAGTCGGCCCATCAGGATGCGGAAAGACGACGACATTGCGCATGATCGCCGGGCTGGAAGAAATCACTGCCGGCACGATTCGAATTGGAAATCAGGTCGTCAATCGGATGCCGCCAAAAGACCGCGACATCGCGATGGTCTTTCAGAATTACGCGCTGTATCCGCACATGACCGTGTACAAGAACATGGCCTTTGGCCTGAAACTGCGCGGCATGCAATCGGAAGAGATTCAAGCCCGCGTGAAAGATGCGGCCCGAATCCTGGATATCGAGCATCTTCTGGATCGAAAGCCTCGAGCTTTGTCGGGTGGTCAGAAGCAGCGCGTGGCGGTGGGGCGGGCGATTGTGCGTGAGCCGGCAGCGTTTTTATTCGACGAGCCGTTGAGCAATCTGGATGCAAAACTCCGCGTCACCACGCGTGCCGAACTGAAGCGGCTTCATCAAAGGCTGAAAACGACGACCGTCTATGTCACCCACGATCAGGAAGAGGCGATGACTCTTGGCGACCGCATCGTCGTGATGAAAGATGGTGTCATTCAGCAGGCCGACACGCCTCTGGCGACCTATAATTTCCCGGCCAATCGATTCGTCGCCGGGTTCATTGGAATGCCTCCGATGAACTTCTTCGACGGAGTAGTGAAGTCGGCAGATGGCCAATTGATATTCGAAGAAGGAGCGAATCCACACCCCCCGAGGAGCGCGGGCGGCGCTAGACAAACGCCTGCAAATGATTTGACCTTGCCGGGCAATGGGTTTACCCTTTCTGTACCGTCGCATCTGGCCGACCGGCTTGGCAGATACGTTGGGAAGCATGTGGTGCTTGGGATTCGACCCGAGCATTTGGACGTGCGGCCCTTTGAAACAAGCCAGTCCGCAGTGATCGACGTGAAGCTGAATGTAATGGAACCGCTTGGAAACAATATGGATCTTTACGTCAGCACAAGCCTGCGCGACCAGGTGGTTGCACGGGTGGAGGCGCAGGATGGCCTCCGGATTGATGCGCCAATCCGACTGTACGTGGATTTGCGCAAGGTCCACTTTTTTGCGCCCGGAGACCCGGGAATGAACCTGAGCCACACGAGCGAGCCAGCCCATGCCATTGCATAAGCAACAGCATGGACAAACTCTCGGCGGCGTGCCGCCATCGGGGCAAATGCCCCGGAGGCGCGTGTGAGGCGCTTTTTTCAGGTTTTTGCGCGAAAACAGTGGGCCGCCGAAAGGTGGCTTTTTTGTTTGGCCGCGGTTTTGCCTTTGTGATGATTTGATGGATATGGATCTTGAAAGGTTCATCGTTTGAATCTGAGATTTTGAAATTGAGATCTCAAATTTGAGATTTCATATTTGAAGTTTGAAAGCCGCTCGATTGCGGCCTTTGTCCGAACAACTGAATAGAGAGAGCCAATGAATCAGGAACTTATCCGCATCGTGGATGGAATCGCACGCGACAAGAATATTGAGCGCGACCAGATTTACTCTGACATCGAGCAGGCGATCGCCTCAGGTCTGCGCAAGCAGTTTGACACGGAGGATGCCAGCGAATTTGCCGTCAGCGTCGACCGTACAAGCGGTGATATTTCCGCTACCCGGCAGGGCCAGGCGATTCCCTTGAACGTCGTTGGTCGAATCGGCGCGCAGACCGTTAAACAGGTCATGATTCAGCTTATCCGCCAGGATGAGCGAGGCAGCATCTACGAGGAGTTCAAGGATCGCGTTGGCACCATCGTCACTGGAACCATCGCCCGCTTTGAAGGCGGCACAATGATCGTGAGCCTGGGCCGTTCTGAAGGCATTATGCCGCGCAGCGAGCAGATTCCTGGAGAAAACCATCAGGTCGGCGAGCGCATCCAAGCACTGATCATGGAAGTGCGCGACACACTCAGTGCCGTGAAGATCATCCTGAGCCGCAGCCACCCGGAATTCATCCGTCGACTGTTTGAGCGCGAAGTTCCTGAAGTGGGCGAGCGAACGATCGAAATCAAGGCGTTGGCGCGCGAGCCGGGCCATCGAACGAAGATCGCGGTCAGCTCCATCGATACGAAGGTTGATGCCGTCGGCGCATGCGTTGGCGTGCGTGGAAGCAGAATCAAGAACATCGTCGATGAGCTTGGCGGCGAAAAGATCGACATCGTGCGATGGAATGAGTCATCGCAGATTCTCATTGCCAACGCCCTCAAGCCCGCTGAGGTGACTGAAGTTTCACTCTGCTTCGAGCTCGGCCGAGCCACGGTGGTGGTGAATGAAGATCAACTGAGCCTCGCCATTGGCAAGCGCGGTCAAAACGTTCGCTTGGCGGCTCGGTTGACCGGCTGGGATATCGACATCCTCACGCCTGTGGAATTCCAGGCTGGCATCAAGCGGCTTGAAACGATTCTCAAGAGCGTTGAAGGCATTACTCAAGAGCATGTGGATAAGGTCATTGCTCTGGGCCTGATCGACGTGCGAGACATCGACGAAGTCGGTATTTCGCCTTTGATGGAAGAGCTCGGGCTCGATGAGCCGACCGCTCAACAAGCGGTCGATAAGGCATCCGCGGAAGCCAAGATCGTTGCGGTCGAGCAGGAGGCCAAGAAGGCCGCCGAGGCGTCGGCCAAGGCTGCGGATCGGGCCGCCTTTGCGGCTGGCGGTTTTGGTCGACCGACCCGCGAAGAGCGGGTAGAGCCGGAGGATGCGAGCCAGACCCTTCCCGGCCCAATGGAATCTTCCAATGGCGGTGCGCCGGAGACGACCACGCATGCCGAGGTTCTCCAAAGCGCTAGCGAAGAGCTGTCCCCTGAGGAACAGGCGGTTCATGTGGAAGGCTCTGATGAAAACGCAGTCGAAGCCCGGAAAGACTTCGCTGATGAAGATGCCGATACCGCGGCATTGGCCGAAGGACGCGCCCAGCCGCCGACCGATACGCGGGATGAGCCGGTATAAATTGTGAATGAAATGACGGATAACCGCGGTGACGGATGAACCGTCTCGCGGTCGGAAACGAATAAATGAGAGCGATTTAAGGCGCAAAAAGCGCAAATGACGCCGACTTTAAGGGCCGCAAACACGCTTCAGTTCAGGAGATCGATTTGGCTAAAGGTATTCGAGTCAATCAGCTTGCCAAGGAACTTGGCATCGAAAGCAAGGCGATCCTCGCCAAGTGCCGCGAGGAAGGCCTGGGCGAGAAGGTTCCCAACCACATGACGGTGCTCAGCATCGGCTTGTCGGAGACAGTGCGCGAATGGTTTAGAGGAATGAGCTCGGAGGGAGGCGGCACGGCTGTCGAAACCGCTCCTCCCGTCGAAGCCAAGCCTAAGCGCGCGCGCACCACCAAGAAGAAGGCAACTGATCTCAAGACGCCTGATCTCGATGAGGTTCATGAGGAGCCTCAAGCAGATTCTGAAACCCCTGCGACTGAGCCTGAAACGGTGACCGAGGCCGAAGCGCCTGCGCCAATCGAACCACCGGCCAAACCCGCGGCTGCGACCGAAGCGCCTGCAGCCGTTGAACCTCCGCCGGCGCCAGAACTGAAGATTGCGCCTGTAAAACCGTCGCCGCGTCCTCCTGTGAAACTCGAAGCGCCCGAACATGCACCCCATGCGCCAAAAATTCCTCCGGCCGTGGTGCATCCAGCAACGCCCGCCGCGCCTTCGACCGCTGCCGCAGCCGCAAGCAGCCCCGCGGCTCATCCCGCGCCATCGCGGCCAGCGGGTCCAACAGCGCGTCCAACCGTTTCGCTTCGCTCGCATCAGGCGCCACCGCCTATTGAGCGCAAGAGCGTCACGCCGGCTCCGCAGTTGACGTCGCTTCAGCCAGCCAAGATCCAGGGTCCGCGGGTAGTTCGCGAGGAAGCGCCGGAAGTGGTCCCGGTTCCGCGAGCGCCCCGACGTCCACAGGCTGGTGGCGATGCCCCTGCCTTCACGCAGGCTCGGCCCCAGCAGGGCCGCGGCGTGAAGGTCTCGGAAGAAGAGGAAGAATCCGAGAAGAAAAAGAGCGCCAAAGGGGGGGCAGCAGGGCGCACCAACTCCAATCGCCGGCGCGGCCCCGATGGTCGTCGTGGCGAAGCTCTCGAAAAACTCCGCGAATTCACGGAAGCTGATCTTGAAGAACGCCGCATCCGTCTCAATCGCGCCAGCGGCGACCGCGCCCAGCGCGAATGGCATCTGGCCAAGACGCAGCAGCGCCCGGGACAGATCGCCAAGACCGGCGCTCAGAAGGGCGAGCCGATCAAGATCGAAGAGCCGATCACCATCAAAGGGCTTTCTTCGGTGCTCGGCATCAAATCAAACGATTTGCTGCTTCGGCTTCTCAAGCAAGGGGTGAGCGCCAATTTGAATCAAACACTCGATCACGATTCGGCCATGGCTCTGGCGCTCGAATACGGCGTCGAGCTTCAGGTGGCTCAGAAGGCCACGCTCGAAGAGCAACTGGTCAGCGAAATGGGCGACCATCCCTCGCAACCGGAGGACCTGGTCCCACGGCCGCCGGTCGTCACGATTCTGGGACACGTAGATCATGGCAAAACGAGCCTGCTCGATCGGATTCGCAAGGCAAACGTCGCGGCGGGCGAAGCCGGCGGAATTACGCAGCACACCGCCGCGTGGATGGTGCAGCTTGGTCAGGGCGAAACCGCCAAGCGCGTTACATTCATCGATACCCCCGGGCACCAGGCGTTCACTTCGATGCGTGCTCGCGGCGCTAACATGACTGACGTGGTCGTGCTGGTCGTTTCGGCTGCCGAAGGCGTTCAACCCCAAACGATCGAATCGATCAACCACGCGAAGGCGGCGAATGTGCCGATCGTCGTGGCCATGAACAAGATCGATCGGCCGGACTCCAATGAACAGCAGGTGCTCGGCCAGCTTGCCGGGCAGGGATTGAATCCCGTCGAATGGGGCGGCGACATTGAAGTTGTACGCACCAGCGCCGTCACGGGGCAAGGCATCGAAGAACTGATTGAAATTCTCGATTATCAGTCGCAGCTTCTGGATCTGAAGACCGATCCAGCCGCGCCAGCCCACGGCATTGTGATCGAAGCTCGAATGGATCCAGGCATGGGCTCTGTAGCGACAGTGCTCGTGCAGGATGGCACTCTCCGACCTGGCGATGTGATTCTGGCGGGACCGGGTTACGGCCGCGTGCGTTCGCTGCTTAATGACCGCGGCGAAAGCGTGGAATCGGCGACAGCTTCCATGCCTGTGCTGATCAGCGGCATGAGCGACGTGCCTTCCGCCGGCGACAATGTCTATCAACTCGATGACATGGAGCGAGCCCGCGCGATTGCCGAGGAGCGTGGAAGCGCGATCCGGCAACAGCAGCTTGCCGGTCGCACCGCTGTCACGCGCGACAACCTTACCGATGTCATTCGCGCCGGCGAGATCAAGACCATCCATCTGATCATCAAAGCCGACGTACAAGGCTCGGTCGAGACGCTGGCCAAGACCGTCACCGATATGAACACCGAGGAAGTTCGCGTGAAGGTGATGCACAGCGGCGTCGGGCCGATCTCCGAGAGCGACGTGGAACTTGCGATGGCGACGCGCGTCAATGCCGAAGATAAGGATCATCCGAACAACGTGGCGATCATCGGCTTCCACGTCGTTGCGGAAGAAGCCGCGCGAGTGAAGGCCGAGCAGAATCACATTGACATCAAGCTCTATCGCGTCATTTACGAAATCTTCGATGACCTCAAGAAGGCCCTGAGCGGCATGCTTGAGCCGGAGATCCGCGAGAAGCTGCACGGTCATGCGGAAGTCCGGCAGGTGTTCAAGGTCAGCCGGATCGGCAATATCGCCGGCTGCCTGGTCACCGATGGCCATATTCAACGCGGCAGCCGAATCCGCCTCACGCGCGGCGGCGTTGTTGTGACCGAGGACCTGTCCATCGATTCGCTCAAGCGACTCAAGGATGACGTGCGCGAAGTTAAATCGGGCCTTGAGTGCGGTATCAAGCTGGCCAACTATGACGACATCAAGGTTGGCGATGTCTTCGAGGCCTACGTCCGGGAGACAATCCAGAGAACTCTGTAACCTCTGCGCAGCCTCTTTTTAGATGGTCATCGGCGTTCTCCAGCTTGAGTTGTCCATTCAGGATGCCATGTCCCTGAAAGACAAGCGGCGGGTGGTCAAGAGCATCAAGGACCGCATCGCCCACGGACACAACGTGTCGATTGCGGAGGTAGGCGCCCTGGACGAGCATCGAAGATCGGTGCTAGGCGTGGTGATGGTCGCGAACGATGCGCATTACGTTGAAGGAGCGCTGAGCAAGCTTGTGGATTTTGTCCGCTCGGTGCCGCAGGTGGATCTGCTGGATTATCAGATTGAGCTGCTTTAATGCCAGCGAAGGCACGCAAATGGCGGGGCTTTTGCATTCATCAATATCATGTCCAGACGAACTGAACGACTTGCCAGCACGATTCGCCAGGAGCTGGCGCAAATGATTCTTCGCGATCTGAATGACCCGCGACTGACCGGTTTGCCGAGCATTACGCGCGTCAAAGTGAGTGAGGACCTGTCGGTCGCTGACGTCTATTTCACGGTGATGGGTTCACCGGGCCATCAGCGGGCGGCACTGAATGCCCTGCGCCATTCGGCTGGAATGATGCGGACAAAGCTGACCAAGGCGCTTTCGATTCGGCAAACCCCTTACATCAATTTTCACCTGGACGAGGCGGCGAAAAAGGAAATTGAGGTTCTTGAACTGCTGCATAAGATTTCCGAGGAGAATGCGGAGAAGGACCGCCAGCGCGCCGCATCGAGTGATGCGGAAGACGCCCAAACCCGCGGGCAAAATGATCAGGCCGAGTCTGAGTAAGACCTTTGCGGGATTGCGGCCGCGAGGCCTGTACGATAGCCTTTCGACCCCTGATTACGAGCAAGCGATAATCAAAGCGAGATTTCTGCTTCAATGAAAAACGCGACAAAACACGCCGACGATCTGAAAGCCCTGCTGAGGCGGCTGGCCAAAGAGTGCAAGCCCAACCCCCTGGCAGTACAGGATCCGCTGCTGGCGCTGGTGCGCGGCGCGATGAGCTTCGACGTTTCCGACAACCGCGCTGAGGAGGCCATGCGTGTCATTGAGCGCGAATTCGTCGGCCTCAATGAACTTCGCGTTGCCACCGAGCTTGAAGTGCAGGATTTGCTGGGCGCCAAATACCCTTCAATCGAAAAACGCGTGGCGATGATCACCCAGGCGTTGAACCGGATCTTTGAGCGCGAGCATACGCTCAGCCTTGATCGCCTCAAGACCATTTCCAAACGGGATGCCCGCCAGTTCCTGCGTGACCTGCCAGAGATTCATCCTTTTGTCGAAGCGTATGTGCTGATGTTCGCATTCAGCGGCCACGCATTTCCCCTCGACGATGAAATGCTGGCTCAGCTTCGCGAGCAGGGCATCCTCGATGAGGACACGTCGATCGAAGAAGGACAGAAGTTCGTCGAGCATCACCTCAAAGCCGAGGAATGCTTCGACCTTTATTCGTGCCTTCGCAAAGTTCTGTGGGATGAAAAGAAGCGAAAGAAATGACCGAACGCCTTCCAGAATCGTCGCTGCGATTGGGATTGCCCAGCGGCAGCATGCAGACTTCGACCATCGAGCTCTTTGGCCGCGCGGGGTACAAAATTTCGCTTCAGGAGCGAAGTGTCTTTCCGCGCATTGACGATGACAAGATCTCGGCGGTGCTTTTTCGGGCCCAGGAGATCAGCCGGTACGTCGTGGACAATATCGTTGACTGCGGCCTGACCGGTTACGACTGGATCGTCGAGAACGGCAACGAGAATGATGTCGTTGAAATCTGCGAACTGACCTACTCGCGCGCCACCAGCATGCCGGCGCGATGGGTCTTGGCGGTGCCGGATGAAAGTCCGATTCGAACTGTGCGCGATTTCGAAGGGAAGATTGTCGCGACGGAGATCGTGAATACGACGCGGCGATACTTTCAGAAGAACGGCGTCAACGTAAATGTCGAATTCTCCTGGGGGACGACCGAGATCAAAGCGCGTCTGCTGGACGGCATTGTCGATCTGACCGAAACCGGTTCCAGCATTCGCGCCAACAATCTCCGCGTCATCGATACCATTCTTCATAGCACCATCCGCTTCGTCGCCAACAAGTCGGCATGGGCCGTCCCGTGGAAGCGCGAAAAGATGGAAAACGTTGCGATGCTGCTGCGCGGCGCCATCGAAGCGCGGGCCAAAGTCGGGCTGAAGATGAACGTACCTGAGTCTAAATTGGCCGACGTGACCCGTAATCTTCCCGCTGAAAAAAGCCCGACCATCAGCCGGCTATCGGACTCTGATTGGGTGGCGGTCGAAGTAATTCTCGAAGACAAGCAGGAACGGGAACTGATTCCTCTGCTGAAACGGGCGGGCGCCACGGGAATCATCACCTACCCCCTCAATAAAGTAATTCCTTAATCGTTAGCGCGAGCGCGTCGGTCGATTGTCGCTCCTCGGCTATAATCAGCCCACCGATGAATCGATTTTCTTCATTCGCGCTGGGCATTGCGATTCTTTGCGGGGCCGGCTGCGCGAGTCACCAGCGGACTTCTACCCCAAAAGTTGCAGCCGTCGCGCCACCTTCACGAACGGCGCCCGACGTCGAAGCACCGTTGCCGGTGGAAGCGATATTGTCTCTCGATCAGCTCGACCCTAAGTTGCAATTGGGAGTCCCCCAGACGCAGGCCGCGGACGATGTGCCTCCCGCCAAAGCGGTCGATCTTTATGCCCAGGCACGAGTCGCTCTGCTCAATGAAGATCCAGCGTCCGCACTGCATTTCTTGGAACAAGCGGTTTCGCTCGATCCTCGCAGCTATGAACTTCATTTTGAGCTCGGGCAGCTCTATCAGAGACAGCCCTCTTCCGATCAGCAAGCCATCGCCGAATTTGAAAAGGCCGGCGCGATTGAGCCGGACCATCTTGAGCTGCAACTGAATCTTGGCCGCCAGTATTTCGAGAAAGCTCAGTATGTCTCTGCGATCAGGCACCTGCGCCTTGCGCTGCTGACGCACCAATACCTGGCTGACGATCCGCGCGATCCGATTGCCGACTTTTTTCTGGGTAACGCGCTATCCCACGCGGGCTATGACACAGCTTCGCTGGAAATCTACCGCCGGCTGGTTTCCCGCCTCCAATCGCCCAGCATGGCCATGCGGATGAGCGGCGAAGCCGATGTGCTGATGGATCATTTGGGCGCGCTGCATGGTGAGATCGGCGACCTGCTGCTCAAGCTCAGACGCCCGCAGGAAGGGGAAGCAGAATACGCCGAAGCGCTGCGGATCGATCCGGACGATTTTGATCTTCGCGAACATATCGTTCGTGCTTTGCTGGTTGAAAAGAAATGGACGCAGGCACAACAGGATGCCCTGGATGCAGTGATGCGCTTCCATGCCAGCGCGCAATCATTGCGACTCCTGCGCGAAGCTTACCGCGCCAGCGGCGAGGAAAATCGCCTCGCCGACGTTCTCGCAAACGCTTATCAGAATCAGCCACGCAATCGGTCCCTTCTTTATGCGCTGGCCGATCTATTGCATCAGCAGCACGAGGATGCGAAGGCCGATCAGGTCTTGGCAAAGGCGCAACAAACCAATCCTTCGGATATCTCGATCATTCTCCGACGGATGGTGATTTTCCAAGATCGCGGCGACATGATCGGCGCTGCCAAACTTCTGATAGCCGCAGCGGCTGCCGATAACGATTTAAATGAGGAATTGGGACCGTTATGGAATGAGCTGATTCATCCATCCGATCACGGCAATCTCCTGCTGTCGCAGCTTTCACAAATTGAAGTTCCATCATCGCAGAAGGCAGCAAAGCTGATTTGGCTTGCACGTGTAGCGCGAGTCTGGCACCGCGAAGCCATCGCACGAATGGCCAGGCAGGAGGCTCTTTCCATACAGCCCATTTGCCGGCAGGCTTATCGCGATGAGATGGACAACATCGGCGACCTGCCGCAGCTCCCACGAGAACAGGATGACGCGGCGGCCCAGGCGCTCGCAGATCGCGCTGCAACAGCAGGCGACGCGGCACTCGCCGCCGAGTTAAAGGGACTCTGGCTTTCCCGCCGCGAACACCCTGCCGAAGCTGCCGATGCATTGGCTAAAGCCATCGCACAAGGTGACCGCTCGGTTGAGACCATTCTTGCCCATGCCGCTGCACTTCGGGCGAGCGGAGATCTCAAGGCATTTGAGTCGCTGCTATGGAAGCTCATGAGCGACCGGCCCAGCTTCAGCCTTCCATATCTTGAACTTTACAATTATTACCTCGGGCTCAAGATGGATCAGCAGGCTGATCGTGTGCTGGCTCAGTGGTTCGAAGCGGATCCCGGCAATCCATCAGCCCTGGAACTTCAGGCTCAAGCCGATATCGAGGCGGGACGCGAGAGCGGTGGGGAGGCGATTCTTAGCCGAATTGTCCTCCAAGATTCGACCGACACCGACATCCTCGAGCCGGCCGGGTTGATGTATGCCCAGGCGCATCATCTCGATCGCTTTGCCAAGTTACTGGAACAACGGCAAAAGCTTCATCCCAGAAGCTGGCCAGCCAATATGGTCTTGCTGGATACTTACATTCAGCTTGGCCGAAATGAAGATGCGAAAAAGCTTGCCGATGCCACGCGTTCACTTTGGGGAAATGATCCCGATGCGCTGTATGGCCTGACGGCTGTCTATTCCAATATTGGGCATCGCGGTGAAACCGAGGATGTCCTCTCGCAGATCCTCAAGCTCGATCCGAAACATGCCGGGGCGGCAAATGATCTTGGCTTCTCATGGGCCGATGCAGGGGTGAACCTCGACAAAGCCGAACCGCTGATCCGCCAGGCCGTGGATCAGGAACCGCAAAACCCCAGCTTTCTAGACAGCCTCGGATGGGTACTATACAAACGCGGCGAGTTCTCACAAGCCAGGACTTTCCTTGACCGAGCGGTGGGGCCGGAGTCGGCTGAAGGCGATCCGAATCCGGAGATTCTGAATCATCGCGGAGACGTGTTCTACCGGCTAGGCGACAAGAACGGCGCCAAAAAAGACTGGACACGGGCCACCAAGTGGATCAAGGATAAGAAACAGGACGACGGCGATTTGAAGACGCTGTATCAGGCGATGCGCGATAAACTGCAGCAGCTTGAAACCGGTAAGACAGTCAGCGTAGCGCCGGTGATCCAAAAAGATACGAACTAAAGCGAGCAATACGAGGCACGTTTCATGGCAGGACATAGTCACTGGGCAAAAATCAAACGCGCCAAAGGCGCAAACGACGCCAAGCGCGGCAAGGTCTGGAGTAAGATCGCCCGCAAGATCATTATCGCCGCGCGCGGTGGGGGCGATCCGCGCGACAACCTCTCACTGCGTTACACGATTGACGAAGCCAAGGCTGCCAACATGCCCAAGGACACGATCGAAAAGGCGATCATGAAGGGCACGGGTGAACTGGGCGGCGAGAATTATGAGCCGGCGACCTATGAAGGTTACGGCCCCGGTGGCGTCGCCATCATGGTCGATGCCTTAACCAACAATCGCTCGCGCACCGCACCGGATTTGCGAAATACTTTCGAAAAATTCGGCGGAAACCTGGCCAACAGCGGCGCGGTTGCATTTCAATTTACCCGTCAGGGAATCATTACCATTAAAGCCGACGCCGTTTCCGAAGATCGTCTTCTTGAACTTGCGCTAGATGCAGGCGCTGAAGATGTAAAGAACGAGGGCGAAGTCTTCGAAGTGATCACGAGTCCCACCAGTTTTCACAAGGTCAAGGAAGGTATCACGGGTGCCGGCATTGCAATCGAAGCATCCGAGATCACCAACATGCCCAACATGACCGTCGCTATCGACGGCGAGGTCGCGCAGAAGATTCTCAAGCTCATCGACGCATTGGAAGATAACGACGACGTGCAGGCAGTCAGCCACAATGCTGAGATTCCTGACTCAGTGGTGGCTTGATCTCAACGCAAATGTGATTATTTGCTACTGGCGTTTCCCCACCCATCGCGCCAGCAACTCGCTTCGACTCGACACCCCAAAATGCCGGTGCAGTGCCTTCACGTAGTGATGCACCGTGTTGTGGCTGAGGCCCAATCTTCCGGCGATCTGCTTTTCGCTTAAGCCATTGAGAAGCAGTTCAAGCGTCTGGTGCTCACGCGGCGTGATATCATGCGCATCTGAAGAGAGCAGCACGAGATCAGGCTCGTATAGCCAACATGTATTCTTATGGAAGAGATCGACAAGAAAACGGTGGCGCGCGGTGAACGGCTGGCTCCGCCGCCTGGGGCGGAAAAGGTAGATCGTCGCGACGCCAGGTGCGCCTGAGAGCCGGCTTGAGCACATCACGCAAGGGGTGGTGAGTCTTTCGTTGGACAGCCAGGCCAGAAAAGCTTCATAGCCATTGCCGCAAGGCTCAGGCCCAAGGCCATGCAGCGCAGCGAAGTTTCTGTTCGAGCCCATTGGGTTTGCGGGGGACCCTTGAAGAAGCAGGGAGTTTCCGAATTCCCCGGCGGCGCCGGTCTGCCAGGTCACCGCGGAAATGAGGCGCCGCTGTGCTGCACGCCGGCTGCTGCTGGTCACGACGACCGCGCCGTGCTCAGCGCGGATCAACCGGCAGAGTCCTGCGAGCATCATTCGTTTGCGCGCAATGGGATTGGTTGCTGCATGCAGGCTGTCAGCCAGCCGCAGCAACGCTTGCACATCGGAATGACAGATCGGTTGATCGTCGAACATCACGCCCCGCCATTCGCGGAAGAAGCGAGCCGTGTATTTTTATCGGCGGCGGGAAGCCTTCGTCACCTCACCTATTCAGGTGAGTCAGCGCTTTTTCCCCTGATGCATTCCGATTTAAGCGAATGCGATTAAGCGTGCAACCCCCGCGATGAATCAGAGGTGACGAATCGCGACAGGAGTTCCCCCCGGCTTGAAACTTCATAGCTGCGGTAAAGCGCTTTAACGTAGCAATGGACGGTGTGAGGGCTGACTCCCATCCACGCGGCAATTTGCTTTTCGCTGTCCCCGGCCAATAGGCGTTCCAGTGTTTGCCGGACGCGCGGCGCCAAATCGAATTGTTCGACATCCTCTCGGCCGATCGCCTTCACATTGACTGGCGGTTGTGGAGTCTCTCCGTTTAGATAAGCCCCCAACATTCGACATAATTGGGCGACCATTACCCGCTGACGGGCAATGGCATCTTCACACGATTGGGTGGTCGCGCTGTCCAGCCGATGTACAAGCTGAACAAGCGCTTTGATGTCCCCCACACGATTGCTCGGCAGGGCAAGCGAAGCGATAGAGTCCATACCGATTGCTCCATCCAGATTTCAACACGCTACGTGAAATTGGGCAAGTGCATATCACCTGTTTAGGGGAATTGAGTGAAGTAAGAAAAAGGCGATAAAGTTAGACATCAAAGGCTTCGCCGCCCTGGGGGGACGGCGAAGTCTTTTTTTCTAGGGTCACCATATTGGGGGCCCGGCCACCTTTCATCGTCCCCCTGAACGTCTACCACTTTTGCCATTCACTCCTACAATGGCACCCCTATGTCCAATGAGAAGTCATGGCAGGCGAGAATCAGCCAGGCCACCGATCAACTGGCGCAAGGCTTTGTTGAATCGATTTCCTATGATCGCCGACTTTACCGGCAAGATATCGCCGGGAGTATCGCACATGCCACCATGCTTGTGCGAGTGGGGCTCATTTCTTCGAGCGAACTGGATCAGATCATTGAAGGACTCAAAGGCATCGAACGAGACATCGATGCCGGGAACTTCACGTTCGACCAAAGCCTGGAAGACATCCATATGGTTGTCGAGGCGGCGCTGATCGAGCGAATCGGGGAATCGGGCCGCCGCCTTCACACGGCACGAAGCCGTAATGACCAGGTCGCCCTGGATTTGTCCCTCTGGATCAAATCTGAAGCTGTCGAGATTGGGAAGAAATTACACGACCTGTGCCGAGCGTTGGTGGAAATGGCCCAGCGCAGCGGCGACATTGTGATGCCATCATACACTCATCTTCAAAGAGCCCAGCCGATTCTTGCGGGGGCTGAATGCCTGGCATGGTGCACAATGTTCTCTCGCGATGCCGATCGCTGTGATCGAGTCGCAGCCGGCAATGGGTTCGAGGACGTTCCGCTGGGCAGCGGGGCGATCGCGGGTTCATCGCTGCCAATTGACTCGGCCATTTCCGCCGAGCTTCTTGGATATCAATCATCGCCGACCAGCAGCATCGAGCAGACCGCCAGTCGAGATCAGGCTTTGGAGTTCCTTTTTGCTTTGTCGATGGCGGCCATGCATTTATCGCGGTGGGCCGAGCAGTGGATCATCTATTCATCGACGGAATTCTCTTTCATCAAAACCGCCGACCGCTACACGACCGGCTCGTCGATGATGCCGCAGAAACGCAACCCCGACATGCTCGAGTTGATCCGCGGTCGTTGCGGAACCGTCTATGGCGACCTGGTGGCCCTGCTGACCATCTGCAAGGGCCTCCCGATCGGCTACAACCGTGACCTGCAGGAAGACAAGCGGGTTTTGTTCCGCGCTTTTGATACCGTAACGAGCTCCATCACTATGGCAGCGGCGATTGTTGGCGCGACTGATTTCGTGGCGGCCAATATCGAGCCGACTCTGGATCGGGGATTTCTGGATGCGACGAGCCTTGCAGAATATTTCGTGACAAAAGGAATCGCTTTCCGTACAGCCCACCGAATCGTCGGATCACTGGTGGCGCGCTGCGAACGTGAAGGCAAAAAGTCTTTGGGTGAATTGACCATCAATGACTTCACCCAGGCGGCTGCCGCGGCGGGCGCAGATGGATCGAAAGTAGGCGCGGATGTCTTCGAATCGCTGGGCGCCAAGAATGTCGTGCGGCGATATCGCAGTGCCGGAGCGGCAGGGGGCGAACCTTATTCGCAGCGCCTTACACAATGGAAGCAACGGCTGGGACTTTGAATTGCTTCCCGACTAGGAATGTCCAATCCGGACGATGATCGTCTCGATGATCTTTCGGACCATCGCCACCTTTTCTTCAATGGTCGGAAAGGCATCGACGCGATAGAGCCGGGGGTGGCGAAACCAGGCCCTTGCCAGCTTCTGCCCGGTCAATACTGCCTGTTCTGAGGCTTCGCCCCGGCAGGCGTTCGACTCCGCGCCGTCATACAACCCGATCACAGCGCAGGTCTGCAGCCAGATGACCGCATCGTATCGTTCCAGTTCGGCCAGCTCGCTGGTCAAAAGCTCTCGCCAGTAATCTTCAGGGCCGTCGGGCCAGTAAACCGATCCATCGAGCGAGCCGCGGTCCAGCAGAAAGACGCGATTGTCGCCTGAGGCGGGGATGGCGTCTTCTTGCTGTCTCTGAAGCCAGAAAATCTCCCGCTGGATATTTCGTCGCCCTGCATCATCCAGCAGGTCCCATCGAGTGTTGTGCCGTTGATAGACCTGTGTTGCCGATTCAGAAATCGCGGCGAACTTCTCGGGATTTTCGGATGCGAGCCAGTTGGCAATGATCGTCTTCCCGGCACCTGGCCCGCCGGTCATCGCTATCCGAATTGCGCCCTTGGGGCTGGGATGTGAGGCGCCATGAAGGATTGGTCGTTTGGACTGAATTGGGTCAGGCATACATCAGCCTTAGCCTTCATCCGCATTTGACGAGGTTTTGGCAGTCTTCCCGGGAGCCTGCTGCCATTCGGTCTTTCGAGCATCGCCCCAGAGGTTATCGAGATCGTAATAGGAGCGCGCTTCCTGACTGAAAACATGGATTACCACATCGACCAGGTCGATGCAGGTCCACTGGCTGTTGTCGCCGGTCCTGGACAAAGCGCGGAAGCCGCGCTGCTCGCCGAGCTCCTCCGCATCGCGGCAGGCGGTCTGCATTTGCCGAACGCTTGTTCCAGTCGCCAGTACCATGAAGTCGGTTACTGGAGACAAACCGCGAACATCCAGAATGACAATATTGTGGCAGCGCGTGTTCGCCAGGAGCTTTGCTGCCTCGACTGCAAACTCCCTGGCGGCCGTGCTGTTTTCGCGCGCGTTATGCGGTGGTGCAGTGGCGATGAGAAACCTCCCATTGGTTCAGCCAAAAGTATAGCAGGGCGATTGCGGCGTGCGCACCTGGAATAGATGTGCAATATGCAACCAAACGAGGCCAGCGTTACTTCACGTACTCCTGAAGAGTCTTGATCCTCGCCCGGCAGCGGTTCAGGGAACCGATGTACTGAACGCGATCGTCGTTATATTCACCGAGTTTGTGCTTGTCGATCAATTGCAGGGACAGCGCAAACGCAGCATCGACCTGATCGTCTGGAATCTGGCGGAGGCGAATCATGTCAGTGAGTTGTGGTGGGAACGACGGATCGGTGAAAACCGGCATCTCTGTGTAAAACTCGAGAATGGTCCGTTCCATTTGGATCAGCGCCTTTTGATAATTCGTCAGCGCGTTGGTCAACAGTTCTTTTTTCTGAGACCCGGTTGCCTGCGATGCGGCTAGAAAGTCGTGATCCGCAACCGCCATATGTGACAATGAGTCCAGATCCGCGAGGTGAGACTGATAGACGTTAATTCGATTTGCATACAGCGGGTTTGACAGATGTCGGTGATATTCGCCTTCAGCATCAGCCGCGAGCCGCGCGGACAATTCGTAGTCGTACAAAGCGAAATTCAATGCGCGAGTGTCTGCAACGCTCTGATCCGGCTTCAACATGGCAGATGCTTTATTTCCATCAGGTGAGTCGGCGGTTAATCCAAATGCCCGGCTTTCATAATCACGGGCTTCGCGCGATTGTTCGTCCGCCCATTCCTTGAGTGACACCGCCGGCTCGCTGTCGATGACCATCGGGCTCAGTTGCAGCGGCTCTTGTCCTTCCGATGTCTGGGCGACCTGGGCGCGCTTGTTGTAGTTGTAGGCCATCGCTTGTGGCGGAATTCCCGTCGGGAAATGCTTGTACTTAGCCAGGTACTGCAAGTCGGAGCCGTCGTTCCATTGTCCGCCCGGGATTTCGCCGGCTGGTTTGGCGCGCCGCGGCGCGATCACGTGAGCGAGAAGGTCGTTGTTTTCGTCCAAGAGCGGCGCGGGCAGTCCGAGTCGATGAAATTCACGGGCATCGCTGGGAAAGGCCAATTTGCGATTGGCGTCGGTCAGGGTTTCTTCGCGAAACTGCCGGATATAAAACGGCGCTTCGGGAAGATTAGTTGCTGCCAGCTTTCCGCGGTAAACGCTGCCTTCCTGATTGAGAATATTCAGATCGCCCGGTTTCTCCTGATCGACCTTCTGGGCGTATTTGATCGCGTCCATGATCGTCACATACTTGTTGGCCGGGCTGGCCATCAGGACGCTGATATTGTAGGCCTTATTCCAGATCTGAAAGATGTGGACGCTGTCGAACTCAGGCTGCAGGAGCCGGATCCATTCGATCTTCGTGTCCAGATCTTTGAGGTCGTGATTGCCTTTTTCATTTTCGCTGGTCGTCCAGAGAAACATCACCAGCGGACCGCGCAGGCCGCCTAGAAGCAGCGCCAGCGCATAGCTATCCATGTTGCCGAGCGTCGAACGCGAGCCGCCCCCTCCACTGAATTCCGAAGATCTAGTCTGGTAGTCCATCGCCACGCCGCGCAGCACTCCAGCAACAACGACGGAAATGATCATGAGGAGAATGATGCCTATCCGCGTTGACGCGCGCTGCTGCGAAAAGCCCTGGGCGGGTTTTGTCGAATTCGATGGTGGAGATTGAAGCGTCGTCACGGCGCCACCTCCTTGTTTCGCATGATCACGTAACTCAAGACCAAAAGTGGCAGGCCATAGCAGGCCAGCACGCCCAGCGATTGCAGGAGGCTCGACAGCGGTACGGCAAGGCCTCGTTCGATGTAGTCCGATACGGGAAACTTCGATAGATCCGGCAGGAAATTCGAAACAACCCGCAGCACATGAGAAAGCGTGTCAAATGTCTGGCTGATGGTCCTGCTGCTGACCGGGTCGTAAATTCGAAATTCGGTTGCAATCGAGCGCCCGCTGCCCGGGTCCAGCGCCGATCCCAGTTGATCGACTCCCCAGTGGCCCAGAAGAATGACCAGCGTGCAGATGATGGCGATGGGCCAGGAGAGGAACGTGCTGCAGAAGATGCCGATCACCACGACCAAAATGGAAAGCATCCAAAGCACCAGCAGGCTCTTGAACAAGTTGACGACGAAGCTCTCGTCCGCGACAACGACTGAGACCGCGTCATCTTTTAGGCCCAACCACTGATCCTGCGTCTGGCTTCGCACGACCACATCGAAATCTCCGCCTTCGACGCTCTTGAACGGCACGTTCAGGAACGCCGTCTGGCTCAGTTCGGGAGTTACTTCGATCAGCCCACTCGATTCGCCGGTCTTTTTGTTAATGACTTCAACGCCAACTTTGGCGTAGCCGCTTTCACCGGTTTTCTCGACGTCTACTTCACCATTCTTTTCGATGTTGATCTGCAATTGCAGCGGAACAGTGCCGTTGCTCGGCTTGCTTACTTTTGCATTGCGAAAGCGATAGAGGGCGAGCGGCCCCTTTCCATCGGCTTTGCCCATCAGGATCATTCCGCGGGCGCCGCGTGAGCTCAAAAGTTCTGGTTCGGCCGGCTTCCCCGCATCCTGGGCCGACATCGCTGGCCCGATTTTTATACCGCTCTGTTTTCCTGTGGGGATGAAAATCATCTCCGGCTCGGCTTCGACGCCATAGTCGGTGGCCGGGCTGATCGCATGGACCTGAACATAAAACATCGGCACCTGGGCCATGTGCTGGAGCCATTCGGCCGGAATGGTCAATCGCCCGTACCAGCTGTCACCCGGTTTATCGGGTTGCTGAAGCACGACTCGCATGCCCGCACTCTCATCCAGCGTGCCATTGAGGGAGCGATAGTTTTGATTCAAAAGTCGAATGCTGACGACTGCAGGCGGAAGAGCATTGGCCGGCTGGGTAGCCGGTTGCGTTGTCGGCAAAATGGGTCCGAGTTCCTCCGCCTTCAACTCGACCGCCGCATTGCCCAAACCCAGCTGTTTTATTTCGCGCTGTTCGGATGCATTGGGCATGTGCTGCTGGATGCGCAGCGTTGTCATCAAATACGCCGATGCGCCGCTGGTTTCGGCAACCTGTTGAAGTTCATCCTTCTGTTCTTCACTGAGAGTAAACGGAACAAGGAAGTATTCGCTTTGCGCCCCCTGCATCCATCGAACATTTCCGTCCGGCACGCGGCCGTAGACTTGCAAATTCTGGGGCGCATCGAGGCGGCGCGTGGTCAGGAAGCCATGATCGGCGTAGTACACCAGCGTGGGGCGCGTCGGCGAGTCTGGAGGAACTGACGCGAGCTGGCGATGTACCGATGCCATCTCCGTCCACGATCGCGTCTGCAAATAGGCATACGTAAATATGCCCATGATGATGATGATGGCCGCGGAAATGCGGGCAAAGCCCAGGCACTTGCCGAGCACGATCTCCAGGCGAGTCGTGGGTTTGGTGACGACTGTGAATATAACGCGATTATCAATTTCCTTCGGCAGGTTCGTGCACGCGAGAATGATGGCGACCACCGAAACCAGCAATCCGCTGGCAAACAGGCAGAACTTGGTGGCCTGACGGATTGCTTCCTGCGGATCGTCCGGGTGAGAAAGCTGGGTTACAACAATGACGCCAATGATGGCCAGCGGCGTGATCCAGAGCGTGCGCTTACGTATTGCCTCAGAAAAACAAACGCTGGAAATGGCCCAGATGCGAGTGAGGCTCAGGCGGAATAGATCGTGTGCGCCGTAGATTAAAAGACCCAGCACCACCACGATTCCCGCGGCAAGCCAGGGGAGGTATTGATGCCACAAATCAGCAAATGCGAAGGACAGAACTAACGCAGGGAGCACGGCTCCTCCGGCCATAAGAACGATACCCCTACGAACGAAAGGGCTCGTCGTGATTTAATTCGGCGATCCGACCGGCGGCTTGGCCTGCCCGTTGCCCGTGCGCTCGCGGACGATGCGCATGAACAGGTCTTCCAGCGTTGTCGTCGGATGCGTGATTACTGTATCGCTCACTCCCATTTTGCTCAGGAAGGACTGGACTTCCTCGATCTGCGCTGTGGACATGCCGCGCGTCTGAATCTGCGTGATGTCGCGGACCTGGAGCAGATCGCGCACCTGCCCGAGCGTCTGCATGCGACCGCCGAAGAGAATGGTGATTCGATCGCAAACATCCTGCACGTCGGCAAGAAGGTGGCTGCACAGAAGGACAGTTTTGCCCTGTTGCTTCAAGGAGATGATCAGGTCTTTCATCTCGCGCGTGCCGATCGGATCGAGACCCGTAGTCGGCTCGTCGAGCAGAATCAATTCCGGGTCATTGATCAGCGCTTGTGCGAGGCCGATGCGCCGTGCCATTCCCTTTGAATATTCGCGAAGCTTGCGCTTGCGGTCTTTAGCGTTCAGGCCGACCGTATCCAGCAGCATTGGCACGCGGCGTTTCAAATCGCGCCGCGGAATCTTGAACAAACGCCCGTAGAAATAGAGCGTTTCTTCTCCGTTGAGAAAGCGATAGAGATAGGATTCTTCCGGAAGAAACCCGATCTTCTCGTTGACTTCCGTGCTCCCGGCGGCATGCCCGAGAATGGAAGCGGAGCCGGCGGTGGGGAAGATCAGCCCCAGCATCAATTTGATGGTGGTACTTTTGCCTGAGCCGTTGGGTCCGAGCAATCCGAAGACTTCGCCTTGACGAATCGACAGATTCAAGTCATCCAGGGCTCGAACTTTGTCGCGGCCCCAGAAGTCCTTGTAAATCTTGGTCAGATGTTCAATGCGAACGGCTTCGTCTTGAGCGCTTTGGGTCATGGGTGCGATCGTCGGTAGCGTCTAACGCATTGGCTTGAGACGAGGCTTGGTGCGTGACCGGCGGCGGCGCTTTTCGCTGGGCTTCTCGTAATACGCCACGCGCTTGATGTCTTTGGTCAAGCCTTCCTTTTCGCACAGCTTTTTAAACCGCCGCAGCATTTGTTCGGCGGTCTCGTTGCCGCGCGACTTCACCCTGATCATGCGTTAGATCCTTTCATGACTGTTCTTCAATCGAAACAAATGCCCGGCTTTCTCGCATTCTTTTGGGCCAAATCCTTCCCAAAGAAGCGCAAGATTCACCGGGCGAGCCTTTGCAGCGACTTATCTTATCCACACAGGCCGATACTGCAAGTAACCAGCCACTTCTGCATCATTAGAAACGAACAGAAAACGGGTCATGCGGCGGCCTTGTCATCGATCGGCTGTTCGCTATACTTCCCCGTTCCTTTAAGTCCGGAGAAGACCATGGCTATCAATGCAAAGCCCGGCCAGACGGTGCGGGTGACCATCAATAAGCATGTTAATCGCGCTTCAGCGCGCAAGACGCTCGAACGTTTGTTCCTCACCGATAAGTCGGTTGCCGATCCGTTGGACGCGCGCAGCAAGAATTTCATAGAACTCCCCAAGCGTCGCGGCGGGTGCATCTGGACCAAGCGGCCCAATAAACTTCATCCTGAATTGGTTCGTGGCGCGGCAGCGACCATTAAAGTCACGCCTCAGGCCGTGCGCGATCTGAATAGTGTTGCAGATTGCATTGAAGTGTCGGCAGCTTAATTCCGGATCAGTTGACGGCAGGCGTGCCGTCCACCCACTTCATTAAATCCGTGAAGCTGATCGGCTTGAACATGACATTGTCAGGCCGAAGGTTCTTGAGCGATTTGAGATCTTCCGGATCGGCGCTGCCGGTGACGATGCTGACGCGGATGGGAAGCCGCTGATCGCGGATTGTACGCAGCACATCTTCGCCTCGGCCTGAGCCGATGCGCAGATCCAGAATCACGCATTCGGGGCGGAAAGACTCCAGCTTCAGAATTGCTTCGTCGACGGTATCGGCAGTGTCGACTGTCCGGCCGTTCAGTTTCAGCAATCGCGCAAGCGAAACGCGCGAGGGCTCATGGTCCTCGACCACTAGAACTCGGCCGCATCCGTTCGACGCTTTCTCCATAAGCCAAAATCCGAAATCGGCGCTGATTTGTTGCCCAAGTGCGCCGTGCTGCATTGATGCAGGATATGGACACTACGCGACGATGGGTTGGGGGTTCAAAAAAGAAATCGAGTTTCGTGTGCCGGGCGCCCGGACTTGGGCATATCCGGCTTAGGACATTACGTAGGCTGTTGAGCCCGCCCAAGACCGCACCAGGCACGCCACGCAAACTGGTAAGCCGATTCGATGTCTCGGGCGTGCGATGCCGCGTCCATCGACGGCGATCGAGTCATCCAGCCGCGCATTTGATTGCGAATCGTCATTCGCTCATCGATGTCGCGCGCCAGGCTATTGGCAGTGTCGATGTAGGAATCGATCGAATCGGCAATCCATTGCGACTTTCCAAGATTCGAGAGAATGCTTACGCCGCCCCGGCCAACTCCGGTCCTGCCGGCCAGAGTCACGACAGGCACGCCCATCCAGAGCGCGTCAAAAGTCGTGTGACCTCCGCCATAGGGAAATGGGTCGAGCGCCACATCAATTCTCGCATATTGCGTGAGGTAGCCGCTCATCGAGTAGAAGCCAACGAATTCGAGCCGATTCGGATCGATCGATTGGCTTGCCAGCAGATCCTGCAACCGTTGGCGATGGCTGCCCTCATGGGCATGAAGAATCAGCCGGGAATTCGGGGTACGCTGAAGTATTGAAGCCCATGCATCAATTGCCCCTTGACTGATCTTCGCGAAATTATTGAGAGAGCCAAAGGTGACGATACCATTGTTCAGCGAGGGCGGTGACGCAAGCGGCGGCGGATTGGCCGGCGCTTCATAACACCAGTAACTCCGCGCCAATCGAATGGTCTTTTCGCTGTAGAACTTATCCACGCCCGGCGGATCGAGATATGGGTCGCTCAATCGCCAATCGATTGCTTTTAATCCGGTTGTACTGCAATAGGCGAGGTAGCTCATCTGCACGGGCGCTGGCTTGCGCGAAAAAACCAGGAGCCGGTTGTTGGCAGTATGCATCGCCAGATCGACCAGAATGTCGATCCGGTCCTCATTCATCTGCTTCGCAAGCTCGTCATCGGATCGCTCGTGCACTTCCCGCCAATGATCGGCACACGATCGGAGCCGCGCTGTCATCGTGTCGGCCTTCGCATGATCCGCATAACAGAAGATCTCGAACTGATCGTGGCGGTGGTGGGCCAGCAGCGTCTGCATGAATCGCCCGACGGGATGCTCGCGCAGGTCCGGCGAAACATATCCCACGCGCAGCTTGCGGTCAGACGAGCGGTCATTGCTGTGCCGCATCGGCTGGCTTTCCAGCGATTGCGCATAAGTCCGGCGCCAGGCCTCATGCTCCTCGGCCAATCGCTGCCGATCGTAATCCGGATGAAAATGCAGCGCGTAAAGCACATTCCCGGCAACGCGAGCCTCTTCTGAAAGCTCTGCTGCGCGCCGATAACGCGCGATCGCCTCCTCGATTCGGCCACACTCCTTGAGCGCATTGGCCAGATTGTTCATCGCCTGATGATGATCACGCTCGATGGTCAGCGTGCGCTCATAAGCGTCAATCGATTCATCCATCAACCCCATCTCACGAAACGCATTACCCAGTCCAAAATGGGCGGCAGCCGACTGCGGATTCCTTTCGATAGCCAACTCAAACGCCGCCGCCGCTTCGATCGCGCGCCCCTGATCGCTCAACGTTTGCCCCAGCGCGACCGTCTCCTCCGGCTCTGTGCGATGCAGCAGCATGGCCGCGCGATAAGCAGCCATCGCCTCTCGATATTGCCCCATCTGGGCCAGCGTGTTCCCCAGCTTGAAATGGACGATCGCCAGGCCGGGCCATTGCGCCGCACACTCCCGGTAAATAGCCGCGGATTCCTCCAGGCGCCCTTGTTGCCGAAGAGCGGCGGCAGCTTTGTCGCGAAATTCAAAAGCGTGTTGATCGGTCATGAACAGCTTCCGGGCGGATCAATACCGTGTTGCAAAAATATAACCATGGTTCTTCGAACTGCGTTGGATCTGGAATTAGTAAAACAGATTGACAAATATACTTTTAGGTGATCTCGCCAATCACGCTCCTGGCTGAAGGAACGATAGGCGACGCAGTTGCAATGTTACACCCTAAAATGGCGCGACACTCGTAATAAACCTAGTGACGGCCGGGCATTACGAGAGAAAAATGGCCGGAATGTGACACCCTGCCGTGTGTCACCTCGACTTTTGCACTTTTTAGCTGACTGAGCCGGTGGAATTGCGGTTGGCGCGTGGCCGGACCCTTTGTCATTTTTATGACAGGTCAATAAAAGGAGTCCGGCCTATGTTTCGGCT